>Ga0255132_1000003_pt1 | contig 142354 bp, 122 predicted proteins | sample Law_Law_RepA_8d_FD_188551 | JGI IMG/M metagenome (GOLD analysis project Ga0255132, IMG submission 188551) | Freshwater microbial communities from St. Lawrence River, New York, United States - Law_Law_RepA_8d | ecosystem: Environmental > Aquatic > Freshwater > River | place: USA: New York...
GCGGCCGGTAACGGCGGAAAAAGCCAGAATTTCCTTGCCAATCTGATTGCTCATTTCCATCCGAACCTCTTCGGCACCCGAAAGCTCACATTTGCTTAAAGCCACAATTTCTGGCTTTTGCGCAAGCTCTTCACTGCGCATCTCCAATTCCTTGCGAACTATACGATAATTTGCAAACGGGTCAGAACCATCCGTTGGAAATGGCTCAACCAAATGGACCAGTAGTCGATTTCTTTCAACATGCCTCAAAAACTCATGGCCCAGTCCAACTCCTGAATGGGCCCCTTCAATTAGCCCTGGTAGGTCTGCCAAAACAAACACCCTCTCGCCCCCCATGTAAACAGCCCCTAAATTGGGCTGCTTCGTCGTGAAGGGATAGTCACCAATTTCAGGTTTCGCACGACTCAAACGGCTTAAAAGTGTCGATTTACCGGCATTGGGAAGGCCAACAAGACCTACATCGGCAATTAATTTCAATTCAAGCATGATGGACTTTTCTTCGCCGGGTTCACCTTCCTGAAAAATCCTCGGGGTGCGATTTGTAGAAGAAGCGAAAGCCCTATTACCCTTTCCTCCCCGTCCCCCCTTGGCCACCACCACCCGATCGCCATCTTGGGTCAAATCACGGATAACATTGCCCCTGTCCCGGTCGAGAATGAGGGTGCCCGGTGGAACACGAATAATCAAATCCGCAGCCTTTTTGCCTGAACTGTTGTCACCGCTTCCAGGACCTCCTGAATTTGCCCGCCAATGCTTTCGATTGACTATTTCAGCAAGGCTATCCGCATTGGCTGCGGCTTCCACAATGACATTCCCGCCATCACCGCCATCGCCGCCATTAGGGCCGCCGCGCGGGACATATTTTTCTCGCCTGAAGCTTAAAGCTCCATTTCCACCGTCGCCCCCACGGACATGAATTTGAACACGATCGATAAACATGAATTATTCCCCTTTGCCTGATCTTACCAAGAGCACAGATCATCAGGGGAAATGCACGCCTTTTACCGGAAATGGATCGGATCGGAATCAATACGCATTTTTATGGGTAAAACCGTGAAACACGGTCATCCATAAGATTTTTAAATCCAACCATGGTGTCCAGTGAACGATGTAATACAAGTCGTATTGAAGCCTTTTTCGGAGAGAAGTGTTACCTCGCCACCCATTAACTTGGGCCCAACCCGTCATCCCTGCTTTCACGGCATGTCGGGCCATATAGGTTGGCAAGGTCTTGCTAAACTGCCTAGTAAATACCGGGCGCTCAGGCCTTGGCCCTACCAGACTCATATCACCAATGAAAACATTCCAAAGCTGGGGCAATTCATCCAAACTAGTCGCTCGCAGCAATCTCCCTAATGGCGTTGTTCGGTCATCTCCTTTAGTGGCCCAAACAGCCCCTGTTGATTTTTCGGCATCTGCACGCATGGACCGAAATTTTAACATCATGAAACTAGCACCATTAAGACCACATCGTTCCTGACAAAACAGGACTGGCCCTTTACTTCCAAACTTCACCATTATTGCTATCAGAATGAGCAGTGGTGAAAGAACAACTATGCCAAAAGCAGAAAGAACCATGTCCATAGCGCGTTTGAAAACGATATTGAGCCCGAAGTAGGGATTTTCTCGCATACTCACAAGTGGCTGGCCATCCAAGTTACTGACACGGACTGTCAACCCGGCCATTCCAGGAATATCTGGCACCAAGCGAACATCGGCATAAGTTGATGCTAAAACATCGAAAACACGCCTAACTTCGCCATGTCTGCTCATCGGCAATGCAACAAAAACGTGGCCGATTTTGTATTTCTCGATCAGTGCAGGCAAATCCGTAGTTCTCCCTAGCACATCCAAGTCGGAACATTGGGGCCCGGGGAGATCTTCCACAAAACCTATAGGTCGGATACCCATCCAAGTGGTTCTTCTCAAGGAACGAGCAGTTCTTCTCGCAACTCTTCCGGTACCAACAACCAAAGCAAAGGAAACATCCCAACCAGCCCTGCGAAACGCCCTTATAATAGACCATCCAAATCTCCTGCCAAACAAAACCATCAGGGCTGAAACTGCAAAAAAGGCCAATAATGCAGCCCTCGACTCGTAACCTCCCCTCAACATAAAAAGAGTAGTCGCAACAAACAGGGTCGCCAGAGCTGTCCCCCGGATAACCCCTATTACTTCCTCTCGCAGGCGCCGCATGCGGTCAAAGGTATATTGGCCTGTGATTTGAAAAGCCAAAAGGCCCAAGAGGACAGCCCAAGGCATGGCTGTAATACATTTCATTGCCTCGGGCACATCATTCCAAAGTGGAATCCAATTACTTTCAAACCGTATCCAATAGCTAAGCCACCAGCTGCTTGCCAACAAAATGGCATCGCTTAATACAAACCAAAAGACCAGAATTTGGTTACTTCGCGCTATCATCCGACCCAAGCCCTTCAGTCCATATTGGCGGACGGTTTATTTGGGTTTAACTTGGTCGATGGTGGTCTGCGGGAGCAAGAGCAAACTGTTCAACGGAAATAATTCAAATGGATAACTTGGAATACAAAAATTTACCCCCACTCCCTGACAATTATAACGAAAACTTACTATTGCGCTTGATATCTAGCCCTGGAACAACTGGAAACGAGGGGCCCATTGCGGAATTAATCCGCAATGAATTGATTGCTGTTGGTGTTCCCGCGGAATCAATTGTTGATGACCAGGCAAACAAAAGAATCTCGGTCCCAACCCCTTGTGGAAATCTGATAGTAAGATTGAAAGGAAGTCAACCCGGCAGGCCATTACTTTTCAGTACGCATATGGACACGGTTCCCCTTTGTGAGGGGGCTGTCCCTGAATGGGTTAAGGACAAGAATCAAATCCGGTCCAAAGGTAAAACAGCTCTGGGAGGCGACAACAGGACAGGTTGCGCAGTTTTGATCCAATTGGCGGCCAGGCTTTTACGCCAAGAAGGAATCCGCCCAAATATCACTTTGCTTTTCACGGTTCGGGAAGAATCTGGCCTACATGGAGCCCGTCACCTTGACACTTCGCTCCTTGGAAACCCAAGCATGGGGTTCAATGTGGATGGCGGAGAACCGGCCAAATTTATTCGCGGTGCAGTTGGGGCGGAACGATGGGAGGCCCACATTGAAGGAATCGCCTCCCATGCCGGTGTTCACCCTGATAAAGGTGCCTCTGCCACATTGGTCGCATCTCTTGCAATCTCAGAGGTTCACCGCGGTGGGTGGTTTGGCAAAGTACTGCGGGAAGGCCGGCAAGGAAGTAGTAATGTTGGAATCTTGAGCGGCCGAAACGGCGGGACCGTTGGAGATGCCACCAATGTGGTAACTGACTATTTGCATATGCGAGGTGAGTCGAGAAGTTTTGATTCCGATTTTGTTCGCAAAATCACCCAAGCCTATGAGAACGCCTTGGTTTCAGCCGCAAATGAGGTCAAAACAAACACAGGTCAAACCGCTAAGGTCGAGTTTCATTCACAAATTGATTACGAAGCTTTTTTGATTCCGGAAGATTCTGCAATTATCCTAAAAGCCTTCAAAGCAGCAAATAAAACAGGGCTTTCCCCGAAACTTGAACTAGGACGCGGCGGGTTGGATAGCAATTGGATTGTTAAGCACGGAATCCAATCTCTGACCTTTGGAGCAGGCCAACACGAAATCCATACAATCGCAGAATATGTGGATATGGCTGAATTCAAATCGGGCTGCGAATTAGCTCTGGAATTAGCCTTGGGAGACTGACCCCAAGGCTAACTATCCCCTTGCTCCAATCACTTGGGGATAAGGGGAGCAGCCCAACTAATGGCACTTGGAAACAATCTTAAACCGGAAGTTTGATCATGGCGCCCCCGAGGATCCCGCACAGCTGTTAATTCAATACCGCGTTGCTCTGCATGGTAAATGAAACTCTCGGCTTGGGCTGACACATTGAACTCATCATGGGCACCATATCCAATAAAAAGGTTCAGTTCGCCAGGTCTGAGGTCTTCGCGAATCATCACTTCCATAGGGTTGATCCGGCTCATGCCCTCAACCGCTTCTTCGCCCCTACCGAAAATCGGCACAAACAATTCACTGAAACGAAGTGTAAAGAGCTTGCGTCGCCCTAATGCCTCGTGAAGCCTCGGTTTCACCCTCAGACCATGGTTATTGGGATCGAATGGTGCTTTGTAACGACCGGTGTCATCAACATGCCGAAGATTCAATAGGGGCATGATACTAATAACTGTTGCCAAACGGTCCCGATGCTTGATCCCCAAAGTCATTGCTGCCGACCCACCCATTGAAACACCCATTAGGGCGAAACTTTCCCGCTTGGAATCCAGCGAGTAATTCCGATGGAGGAATCCCCAAACATCGTTCATCAAATACTGTTCAAAACAACCGGCCTTTGAATCAGTCCAAAAACTTGCCACATCGCGCAGGGTTGCCCGCCCATGGATACTCCCGTCAGGCGCCGCCACAATTACAGGTGGGATCTTGCCCGAGCAAATTGCATCATCAAATGATTTAACAATCCCCTGCATGAAATATTGCTCATCTTGAGCCGCACCATGCAAAAAGATCGCAAGAGGGTATTTTTTTTCCGGTGTGTATCCTGGGGGCAGGTAAACAAGAAGATCCCTCTTTTGGCCAAGGGAATCAGACCAAATTCTATGATCGTGAAATCCTCTCCTGGTGTGCGAAATCAAGCGGCCTTTCAAATGGCGATTGACTCTTTCAATCTGATGAAAACCCAAAGTCCAAGAGGGCGCCTGGCCAAGGCCCACGCCATCAACCCAAAACGAAGCAAGCCAGATCAGTCCATCCATTGTTCACCATCGGAAGGAGGCGGTAACTCACTTCCAAAACATGGTGCATGTTGGTGTCGGAAACTTGAAACCAATTTCGATTTTTAAACAAAAAGTCATAGCCCTGAGTAGGGCTATGACGCATGTGCCGACTCTAACGGGCTTGAAAAATTGATAGTCATTCAGGCGGCTTTCGAAAGCCCAATCGGAATGGTTTCGCCCCTAATTTCTTCAGCAATTTGATTATTGAGGACAGATTCTAAATCGACCAAGGCACGCGCCAAAGTGGACCCGTCCATAACCCGGTGATCCCAACTCAAACGGACCTCCACGCGCCCCTTTTCGTCGATTTGTCCATAATGAATTGCAGTTGTGAGAATTGGCGCAACATTCAATAATCCCGCCCCCCTCGATCCGACAGAAGTCAGACTAAAGGTGCCGTAGTTATGACAACGCCTACGGCCAAAAAGATTGAGAGCGCACCACCAAAACAATCTTCTCATTGGCCAAGGAATCCTTGAAACAGCCATAGCCCTTTGATGAGAACGCAATTCTTCCACAGGGTTAACCATATGGTCCCGAACCACGGCTTCAATTTCCCCCAGTTCACGATTTTCGGGTGCCCTAATCAGGCAAAACAACACCACATCCTCGTCATCCAAACGCCTCTCTACATTCAAGGCGACAATGGAATGGGGATGCTCATACAAACGGTGCCATGGAAATTTTAAATAGCAGCGTCTAAGTGCAGGCGTCGAAGCACAAACAATGCCATAACCCTTGGCAAAAATAGTGGTCCAAGCTGGCCTTTTGGCAGATCTCTTTCTGGCTTCCATCAAAGGGCCCAAATCCATTTGCCTCTCTGCAATCGCCACAGGCACCTGCTGGCTGAAATGCATCAAATCACAGACCATCTTACGAAAGGGAGATATTCCTATCCATCGGCCTTTGGGTTTCGCCATGCATGGACTCCCAATCTCAAACAAAAAGTATAGGTTTAGCTGATACTGCCATAAACTAGTAATTAAAGAAACACCGAAATCTTATGAATACGCCCTCAAGGGCAATGCCGAATCCACCTTTTTGACTTATGTTCCGTTTTCGGGAGTTCATCGGGCAAAACAGACTTAACCTCAGCTCGGAACAAAAATCTATCAAAAAACTTGTTGCTAACGACTACAGCTTCTTTCTCCCCGTTCAATCCACGGCGGAACTCCAAATTCAAAATAAGCCGCGATAGCCCCGATGATTCCACAATTTTTGCTTGGAAATCAATCAGACCGGGCTGCAACCAGAGCCAATCCTCAATCGCCATTGGATAAACATTATTACCGCGAATTATTAACATGTCGTCGAGCCGACCTAAAACACCCCCTATTAATCTTGGGCCAGTTCGGCCACATTTGCACCTCCCCTCTACCAACTCCACCCTATCACCGGTTCGATAACGAACTAAGGGCATACCAAGCCTTGATAGCGGGGTTAAAACTAATTCTTTGACTTTGTTGGCAGATAATTCACCGTAAAAATCTCCAACCGCCGGCAATGCTTCGATGATGTAGTGGTCCGATAGCAGGTGCAATTCACAAGGGGCTTCCGGGCACTCCATAGACACCGGACCAACCTCGGTCATTCCGTGGTGATCGAGTACCCGTGCATTCCAGGAAGACTCCAAACGCGATTTCACCCCCGCCATGGAAGCCCCAGCCTCGCCAGCCAAGATTAACAACCGAACTGGGCCGTTTACCAAATCAATTTTTTCATCAGCAGCAACAATGGCCAAATGCGATGCATAACTTGGCGTCGTCATCAAAACAGAAATTTGATGCTCTTCGATGAACCGCAAGCGACTCACCGAGGACATACCGCCGCCAGCAAGACAAAACTTCCCTGCGCGAGCTGCTGCCTCAAATGCAGACCAAAAACCAAGAAAGGGCCCAAATGAAAAAGGAAAAAAGAACCTGTCAGCAGGCAAAACTCCGGCAATCCCAAACAAATGGTCCCATTGATCCAGCAGGCGCGACCAATCTGAGGCTGTATCAGCCCAAACAAGAGGGTTTCCAGATGTTCCAGAACTTTGGTGCAGGCGAACCAACTTTCGAATATCAACGGAGGGTATTTTGCCATAGGGCTTGTATCTGGCCTGATCAGCCAAAACCTCACCTTTGGAAATTGGTTCCAAGTTTTCAAAGCTAGACGGTTTTACATTTCCAAACCGGGTGGCCCAAAAAGGGCTTTTTTGTGCGCACTCAATAAGCTGTTGCATCCGATCATATAACAATGATCGGCTGTCCGAAATGCTATCTTCCAAAATCATATTCTAAACACCACGGGACTAACGAAGGTCGTAGCAATAAAGGAGTTCTTGGTCGCGAATGTATAATTTGCCATCAGAAACAACTGGATGGGTCCACCTCCGCCCACCACTTTTCCGAATTGTGGACTCCTTCGGGAGCATAAATCGACCCAATTCCTTATAAGAATTGCCCAGCCCATCTATCAAAGCAACATCACCAGTATCCTCAGCCAAAGCAATTAATTTGCCATCCACCAGAATTGCATTTCCGGACCCGATAGCATTTCTACGGCCAGACCAAATTACTTTCCCGTCGGACAGATTTTGGGCGGTCCATGCCCTTTTGGCATGAAAACCAATCACTCTTTCTCCTTGAACCACAAATCCGCCATGGTTGTTGGAAATTTCTTTAGCCACCCATACCGGAGTTACCTTGACCCCGCCATTGGGCCCACCAGCTTCAAATCCCAACATGGCGCAATCTCCACCATGCCCTACAGGCAGCAAAATCTTTCCCTGCACGCATACTGGAGTACAAGCAACAATATCTGGATACTCTGTTTCACGCTGATAACGCCAAACCAAGGCCCCGTCTTTGGCGGAAACACCAACAGCCCCAGACTGCGTTGCCACCACATAAACTTGCATGCCAAGGCAATCAACTACAATGGTTGACCCATAAGTCGCCTGATCCTTGATTTGGACAGACCTCCACAAAACGTTGCCAGATGCGGGGCTCAATGCAGTGATCAGGCCTCCCTGCCCTCCGGTAGCAACAATTAACTTACCTTCGTCCAGCAACGGGGATCCACAGAACCCCCAACCTTTTTTGGCAGGGCCTCCACCAATCGGATTAATTTCAGCCCCTAGTTTCGCAACTGTGTCAATCTTCCAAACAAGCTTTCCAGATTCCGCATCAAATGCAGCAACAATTCCTTGGCTTCCCGCGCAAAAAACCATTCCCTTTCCAACTGTTGGAGTGGCATTGGGCCCACCAGACCAATTATTACCCTGAAAATCATAAATTGGGCCAATAGTACTAGACCACTCAAGCGCCCCGTTAGGCCCGAATTTGTGCAATACCTCTTCTTTGCCGACAGTCCCCATCAGAAATACATAGCCGCCTAGCACCGCAGGACCACCAAAGCCTGCTCCCGCTTTATCCAAAGTCCACAAAAGCTTGGGGCCATTTTTCGGCCATGTCTTCGCCAATCCTTTTTCAGGGGAAACTCCGTCCCTTTTGAATCCACGATGGCCGGGCCAATCCTCGCCACATACCCGGGTGGAAACCAAGGTTGCTACCCAGATTATTGCTACAAAACAAACATTTTTCCTACTGTGGGCCATCTTTTATTTACCCCGTCATTTTGGTTCTAAAACCAGTCGAAACAAAAAACCAGCACACCGAAAGTAATGCAACTGTTTTCCTTATTCAATCCGCCAGCAAATTGTTCCTACAAGAATTCGCAATCAAACCTTGTTTTGGTCAAACCCCAGTTCCATTTTACGCGCATTATCAATGTCATTTTTCATTCCCGGTGCTGCTGCCAGCCAAATTAGGCCAGAAATCAACGCAAGAAAGCTGATTACCCTAAAAGCGGTGTCCAAGCCCCCGGGAAATCTATCGCTCATCAAGCCGATAATAGTTGGGCTAATTGCATCACCTAGGGCATGAATCATGAAAATACACAGGGCCATTGCGGAAGCACGCATCGGAGCTGGGCACACATTTAACAGAACTGTATTGGAAGGCCCGGTGCACAGAAAAAAACCAAAAATGGCAAAGAAAACAAATATCCAAGCAAGAGGAAATGGAACCATTGTGACTGCAATCAATGCAGGAAAACCAAATATCATCCCAATGCCACACACCACCATATGGCTACCACGAATTTTGCTTGATAACCTTTCAGCAAGCCAAGTGCCACATCCAGTGGCCAACAATCCGCCCAAAACTGTTATTCCACCTATCCATTGATTTCCAGTTTCTTGTGTCGCAGCCTTGCGATACTCAATCACATAAACCGGAAGCCAATAGGCGATTCCCCCAACCACAAAAGTACAGGCGGTATAAGCGACCACATTCAGCAAATAGGTACGACATCGAAGTAGTAATAAATAATCTGCCCATGTTGACTTCGCTTTTACTCCAGACAAACTGGACTCGCCTTTTGGCGACGCCTCATTCAACGCTGGATCGGGTAAAAACCAGCACCAAATTGCCATCAGCAAGCCTGGAGGCACTACCCAAAAAAATGAATCCGGCCATCCAAGGCGGCCGCCAAGAATATACCCTAGAGCCCCCCCTACCGGTATCGCCATGTAAAAGAAACCTATCACCCAGCCTCTTTGTTTTTCCTCATACAAATCTGAAAGTATTGAAGGGGCGGCAGGACCATATGCCCCTTCTCCAATCCCAACCAAGCACCGGGTCAAAAGCAAAAATCCAAAGCCCCCACACAGTGCCGCTACCAAGCCATCTTTTTCCCAAGGTGCCCATTCCAAAAAATATTTTCGACACCAATTATCAACTTCCCCAGAAAATCCCCCCAACCCGCAAGCAATACTCCAAGTCGCGGCTCCAATAGCAATAAGCCGAGTTCGAGAAACTTTCCCGGATAACCTTCCAAAAATAGGCGCCGAAACCATGAATGAGATCATGAAAGCGCTGGCCAATAAGCCTTTCAGGGTTTCTTCCAGCCCTTTGAACCCTGGGCGGCCATTGATCAAATTTTCCCCAATTGCATGCAGATTCGAGCTAAGAATGTATCTATCGATATAATTCAGGAGGTTTAATGCAAGCATAACCATCAAAAACACCCAGGGCGCCGGTTTCATTTTATCTCCTATTACTTTTCAAAAAGGACTTTAAATGGCCCTAGCATTCAATTTTTTTCCAAATAAAATCGGACCTTTAGTTGCTCAAGGATTAGACCCTCAACAAAGTTAGGATTTTAATATGGGACTCAACGGCATTTATAACCGCAAGCTAAACATGGGTTTAATTGGAGGCGGCGTTGGGTCCTTTATCGGAAAAGTGCACTCCATCGCCGCTTGCTTAGACAATCGGGCTGTTTTGGCTGCGGGAGCATTCTCTAGCGACCCTGAAAAGTCTAAGTTATCAGCAGAGGATTACGGAGTTTCCAAGTCAAGGGCATATGGCTCCTACCAACAAATGATTGAGGAAGAATTAAAACTTCCGGATGGCCAGCGAATTGATTTTGCCAGCATCACAACGCCCAACCACACACACTTCCCGATTGCCAAAGCGTTTTTGGAAGCTGGTTTCAATGTTGTTTGTGACAAACCAATGACTCTTACTCTGCAAGAAGCCGAAGAACTGGCCTCGATCGTTGAAAAAAATAGCCTGATTTTTGGTCTGACTCACAACTACACCGGATACCCCCTGGTTCGTCAGGCAAGGGAAATGATCCAGCGTGGCGAGTTGGGTGAAATTCAGGCGATTCGCGCCTTTTATATTCAGGGTTGGCTGCGTACTCGGCTGGAAAACTCCGGGCAAAAACAAGCAGGCTGGCGTACGGATCCTAAAAGAAGCGGAATCGCTGGATGCTTTGGCGACATCGCTACCCATGCATACAATCTGGCTCGATTCGTTTCTGGCCTTTTGCCGGATCAAGTCAGCTGCACTTTAAAAACTTTTGAGCCAGGTCGTGAGTTGGATGACTATGGTACTGCGATTATCAAGCTACAAGGGGGTGCCCTTGCAACAGTGACAGCATCCCAAATCAGCCACGGGCGTGAAAACGACTTGTGGATTGAGGTTGATGGCACATTGGGTGCGTTGGAATGGCATCAGGAAGAACCTAATAAAATGGTAGTTCGAAGGAACGGCCAACCTCACCAGATTTATACCCGTGCAGGCGGCCCTTACCTGAATGAGTTTGCCCAATCCAGTTCCAGATTGCCCGCCGGACATCCAGAAGCCTTTTTTGAAGCTTTTGCAAATGTTTATGCTTCGGTATTCGATGCCATGGCTGACAGAAAAGTCAACAAAAACACCCCCTGGCAAAAGAGCGTTTACCCGAATGTCATGGATGGCGTCGACGGAATGAACTTCATCACGCGGTGCGTGGAAAGCAGCAAGTCCCAGGCCTCATGGGTATCAATGGCTCACCCAATGGCAAGGCCCTAATGGATTATCAACGGATCAGGCACATTCAATTGTCCGATGGCTCGAATCTAGGTACTATACTTACTGAACATATTCATTTTTTATTGATTAGTTGTTTGTTTAAAGGGTTTTAGTGCGATCTTAAGGTCTTCTTAATTTTCAGGGTCAGCTAAGCAAGGTGGGTGAAGAGTGCAGATCAAGGTTTCAACACGTCATGGTCACCTAGCGGAGCCAATTCAGGAGAGAATCCGGGAAAAAGCTTCTAAGCTCACTCATCTTTTTGACCGTTTGACCATGATTGAGGTGACTGTTGATCATCAACGGGAACTTCATCTTGTTGAGTTTTTAGTCCAAGCTGAACACAAGCACGATTTCGTTGCCAAGGAATCTCATACGGACCTGATGGCGGCAATCGATTTGAGTTTGGACAAGATTTCCATGCAAATTCGCCGTTATAAAGAAAAACTTCAGGATCACCGCCGGGATGTCCCTACTGGGACCACCGGTCTGGGAATTAATCCTGAAACAGAGCAGAAGTGAGCCTAGCGCATGCGGCTCGTTGATTTTGTAGTGAAGGATTCGCTGGTTCCTGATCTCCGAGCAGAGACCAAGGAAGAAGCTGTACGCATCTTGGTCAACAGCCTTGTTGACGCAGGGCGAGTCCAAGGTCCCGAATTCGAAAACATCGTTCGGGCAATTTTAAAGCGCGAAACCTTGGGCACAACCGGGATTGGAGGTGGGGTAGCCATTCCCCATGCCCGGCATACCAGCGTGGAGCGTTTAATTGGAACTATTGGAATCGTCCCGAGTGGGCTCGGTTTCGACAGCAAAGACGGCAAACCTGTGCATGTAATTGTGTTGATTATCAGTCCGCACGACCGCCCTGGTGACCATTTAAGGGCACTTGAAAATGTCTCAAGTGCTCTCAGGCGTGAGGAGTTTGTCAGCCAATTGAAAAAATGCACCACCCGTGATCAACTTGAACAACTTTTGGACAATGCCCCCGGGTCTTGACAGATTTTTCAGGCTGATTGGTGGTGTGAATTGATTTTTGAAACAAGATGGGCACTGGAAGGTTTTTCTGAGACAACATGCTGAGTCGAAACGTACAAGTTGGCCATCCTTTAGGCTTCCACATGAGGCCTAAAGCCGTTTTTGCTGAAACCGCAAACCGGTTTCAATCTGATATTCAAGTCAGTTGGGAAGGCCGTGTGATTAACGGCAAAAGCATGTGGGACCTAATGCTAGTTGGCGCTACCCATGGTGCCCAAATGATTCTTGAGGCAAATGGTCCAGATGCCGAAGAAGCTTTAACAGCTTTGGCTATGGTAATTGAAACTGACAAATTACCCGGTGATTTGGATTAACCCGTTGCATTGTTCAGGACTTTGTAACTTGCCCTTGCATGGGGTGGTTACGAATGGGATTCTAGAAGCATCAGGGATTTGGCTCTCTAGGTTGTGTTAACCGGATTGAGCCTCCCGCATTTGGAACATTTAAAACAGTTTTGAGGTTGGTGGTCTGCGGTTTGTTCACCCTTGAGGTGATCTAACCATGGTGGCCCCAGACAAAGACGGATTCATTTGTTTCCCACGGAAACAAATATTGGAATGTGAGGCATAGCTTGGATCTGGTGCGCTTGAGAATTCGCCCAGAAATACGCCTTAAGGCCTGAGTGCCTTTTGCCTTCCGTTCGCCGTGATTTCTGACGGTCGCCCTAACAGCCCCATCCTCCATGGCGGGGAATGATCTGGATGGGCATGGATGGTAGCAAACCAGAAAAAGAATCATCCGCTTCCAGCGGTTGCGGAAACTTTATTCGCCTTCGCATTGAAAAATGCAGTGATTTTGTATCTTTAAGTCACCACGATTTGATCCGGTTTCTCAACCGACTTTGCCGTAGAGCAAATTTGCTAGTCAATACCACGGGGGAATATCGGCTCATATGTCCTATTTCTAGTCCCCTTCCGCTTCCGCTGGGACTAGAAGGCTTGTCCGAAGTTGTAGAAATCGAGTTTTCTGAGCCCTTTGAAGTCAATTTTGTTGTTGATACCCTAAACCGTTTAGCACCTGAAGGTTTGCGATTTATAGGCGGCACTTCAATGCCATCTGAATCAAAAGCCCGGGCCCACAAGATCCATTATTCCGGACAAATTGATCCAACCTTGGTTCCCTTGGTTTGGGAAACTATCGAAAAACTCCCTGAGAAAACTCTTTCGCTTGTTCATAGGCGCGAAAAAACAAGCAAAATTGAGCCACTTTCAGTCTTGGAACAAATTGCGGAGGGCGGGTCGGGGGAAAACAATTTGGAAGAATGGCTGAGCAACGGCTCAAGCCTCATAAAAAACAGAACAAAACACCGTGCCCCCAACATAAAAAATCGAGCTCGAATGGTCGATTTGAAGTCAATTATTGATCACATTGAGTTGAGTGAAACGGGCAATCTGCGTATGGAGGTAAACACCCCCGACACAGGGACTGCTCGTCCTGACGAATTATTTGAATTGCTGGGACTTGGCCCTTGGCCTGGAAACACACCGTTTAAAAGGGTCCGTGTGGACCTTGCGGATGAATTCAATGAATTGCGCTTGGAAAAAAAGCGCAAAACGACACTTGGAGTTTGTCAATGAAGAAGGAAATGCTCATCAACGTTATGCAGCCTGAGGAGTGCCGCATTGCCATTCTGGAAAACGGGGTTCTAGAAGAGCTCTACATCGAAAGGGCCAGCCAAGAAAATTTCGTCGGCAACATTTATAAAGGGCGGATTGTCAATATCGAGCCCAGCATTCAAGCTGCTTTCGTTGATTTCGGAGTTGGAAGAAACGGTTTTTTGCATATTTCAGATGTTGAACCGGCTTACTATCGGCACCTTGACCCCGAAGGATCTAAATACGACACCGGTGACGATGAACCTCGCGGGGATTCGGGTCCAAAGCGCCGTGATGGAAACCGGCCTACAGGTAGCTCCTCCGGTCGTGGACGTGATTTCGGCCCCCGGAGTAGCGGAGGACGCGGAGGACGAAGTGCCGATCGTGATCAGGAGAGGAAAAAGCAACTTTATCAGGATCTAGCCGAAGATCTTGAATCTCTTTCACCACATGCCAACCCAGAAACAGGTGCTGATCAGCCCGACAGGCCCACGAGCTTGGATTTTGGTGATCAAGTTCCAAATGAAACTGAGAAAAAGGTTGATTCTCGCGATCAGGGCGGGCGTCGAAGGGGAGGACGCAGCACCCGGGGTCGTAGAGCAATTCTCGACTCCGGAGCATCACCCGAAGAAGAAGGCCAAGGTCGCTATCCAAATCAAACTGAACCAAGCAGCCGGGATAACAACGAAGGGAAAACCCCCCCGCCCTTCATGGGCTCAACCGAACACCGAACTTCACCTCCAGAAGACGATGGTTTTGATGATTTGGTTTTTACTCCCAAAAAGGCCCAAGAAATTGCGAACACTCAATCTGATGGTTCGAGTTCCCCAATTTCCGTCAAAGAGCAATCCATTCCCCAGTCCAAACCTGTGGCGAAAGTAATTGTTGTTGAGCAACAGTCCAAAACCGCCAGTGCTTTGGATGAAGAGGATCTCGTTTTCACTCCAAGGCAAAACTTGGTCGGAGAAGCCCCTGCCCCATTAATATCCAAACCCAGCGGGGCACCCCCCTCAGAACAATCAGTTCGTATCTCTCCACGCGTAATCCAATTAGAAGTGGCCACGACCTCTCCTGCTGCGGAAGGTGAAACAGGCGAGGATGATTTGTTGTTTCAATCCAAAGATGTTTCAAATTGGACTACTGAAAGTAATCGCTTAGCTCCCGACATGGCTGAAGGAACACTTGAAAAATCGGAATTTAGCCCCGAAAGGGATCAGCGGCCAGGCTTCAGACGTGAACGAGAAAACAGGGGTCAATCAGATCGCGGGTTCCGCGATCCTAATGAAAACGGGAATCGTGAACGACCCGGAGAGCCCGGCCGGAATGATCCAAGGCAAAGGCCCCGCCGGCCAAGCAGGGACTCAGGAAGAGTTGGGGGAGGAGAAAAGCCCAAGCCTCCCATTCAGGATGTTTTCAAGCGAGGTCAAGAAGTAATTGTCCAGGTGATTAAGGAGGGTATTGGAAATAAAGGTCCAACACTTTCAACATACATTTCAATAGCGGGTCGTTATTTGGTTCTAATGCCCGGCATGAATCGTATCGGTGTATCCAGGAAAATTCTGGACGATGAGCACAGGCGGCGCAGCAAGGAAATATTCAATGACCTCAAGCCCCCCAAAGGTTTGGGCTTCATTATCCGGACTGCAGGCGTTGGCAAATCCAAAATGGAACTCCAACGGGATTTAGCTTACCTTTCGCGACTTTGGCAAGTGGTTGCCCGAAGAGTTAAGAAAGTCAAGTCTCCAGCGGAAGTGTTCCAAGAATCCGACATCATTACCCGTACCATCCGTGATACTTTCTCAACGGATATTGAGACTATATGGGTAGATGATCGAGCGGCCTTCGAGCATGCTCAGGAATTCATGCATTTCGTCATGCCCAAATATGCGGAACGGATCCGATTCCACGAAGGGCGAGATCCTCTATTCCACAAATTTGGTATTGAGGAAGAAATCACAAAAATGCACCAAAAGAAGGTACCGCTTCCAAACGGTGGTTCAATCATTATTGAACAAACCGAGGCTTTGGTTGCCATTGATGTGAATAGTGGAAACTTCCGTACTGATGGCAACAACTCCGAGGAGACTGCATACCAAATGAATCTTGCCGCAGCCAAAGAAATTGGCCGGCAACTCAGGCTTCGGGACCTAGGCGGCGTGATCATTAATGACTTTATTGATATGCGCGAAGAAAAACATCGCCGCGGCGTTGAGAAAGCTATGCGGGAGGCGGTACGCCGAGACAGGGCTCGTACCAAAGTTTTGCGTATTTCAGCATTTGGTTTGATTGAAATGACCCGCCAAAGGATTCGGCCATCACTTAAACGCAGTCTATTCACCGATTGCCCGGCCTGCCGGTCCTTTGGCTATGTAAAAACTGTTGAAAGCATGAGCCTGGAAGCCCTCCGACTCCTACAACTTTCGACTTGCAAAGATATGGTTAGTCATGTCTTGCTTAGACTTCCAAATACGGTTGCAGAGTATTTGCTAAATCGGAAACGAAAGGAACTTCATCGACTAGAAGAGCTTGGCAATATGAATATCGAGATATTGGGCGTACAGGCTACCAATCCTGAATTCATCGAGATGACTGCCTTTGACCAAAATCGAAACGAGGTTCGAATTCAACCAATTCAGCCAGAACCATCAGGGCCACGCCAAATGCGCCGCTAACACAAACTACCCAAGCAGACACCTTAAGCCTCTAGTCGTCATTTTATGCGTCTAGGGGCTTTTCTTTTGAACCTATCTCTTGACTCGAAAGATTCGGATGTTTATTGCCTCCTCGTTGTTTAAAGCTTTTCCAAGCGGCAACGCCCCCAAACACAATGATTTGGGTGGTTTTCCTAACAGATTGAGGGGACAACTCCGGTGGCTTCAAGAAGGGGTTTCTTTCCAGCTATTTTGGCAATAACCCTCCTGTGGTTATTGGCCTTGGGAAGTTACAGCCAAGAAATCCCATCCCAAGCTGACGGAACTACTCCTGTAAATAAATCAGTCAATGATCAACCAGCCGGAACCAATCCTCCCAGTTTAGAATACTCCGTCCGCTACACTCGCAATGCCGCAGGCGAATCCAAACCAGTGATTCTGGAAGCGGATGAAATCGCCATATGGACCGAAAGTGATTTCACTTTCCTACTACTCAGGGGCCAAGCGATGGTCCAGTTGGGTGTGGTGCAACTTCGTTGCCAATCAGCAATCGCCTCAGTCAATTTAAAGGAATACAAATCCAGCGGGATTTGGAAAATAAGGATTCACGCTGAAAACCTTTTTCTTGATACGAGTGCAGAATCCAAGCAAGCTGACACCGGACTAATCGAGTTAAATACAAGGGGTGAATTTCGATACCGAGCTGCAAACAACCGGGTGACTCGAGAATCGTTGAATGATAACCCAGTTTTCCAGAGGGGCAAATCTGCAATAACCAAGCCAAACACGGCAAAAGCACATGTGGCTAAAAAACCATTATCCCCCCAGCCACCAAGCCTTCCCCCCGGTCAACAGCCTCCCGTAGGTCCCATAACCGGTCAACAACCTCCTGAATCAAATTCCCTACTGGAATCCCCTGCCAAGCTCCTACAGATTCAAAACCTCCAGCCAGGCCCTAGCCCTAAATCAATACCAAACTTCCCCTCGCCCGCTACAAACACCAATCCGTTATTACCGCCCAGATTGGAAGCATTGCCGGGAATGGACCAACAACCCTATTTTGAAAGCACGGAACCAATCAGGCAATTTTCCCTAACCCCCCGAACAAGCGAGGGATTTAATTTTTCTTTCGGGCCAAGATCCGGAAATGAACAAGCCCTACTGGTTAGCGGGGGTATTATTTTAAGTATTAAGGATGTTCAAGGAATTGGACTCCTCGATATGGAAGCGGACCGGATTGTTTTGTGGACAAAGGGTGCCAACATACAAGAAATGATGGATAACCTGCGCTCAAGCAAAGGTGAAACCACCAAGGAACTGGAAATTTATCTTTCTGGAAATGTGGAAGTGCGCCAACTTGAACCATCAAAAGAAGGTGGTAAACCGCCCCAAACGCGCACAATCAAAGCTGACGAGGTCTTTTACGATGTGCGTCGAAATACTGCAGTGGCATTGAATGCGGAAATGCAATTTTTTGAGCCTCGAATACCTGATCCTGTTTTCGTCCGGGCCCGAGAACTCCAACGGTTAAATGTAGACCAATTTCGCGTTTATGACGCAGAGCTTTTTGCCAGCCAAACCCCAGCGGAACCGGGTTTGAAGTTGTATATGGCTGAAGCAAAACTTGAACAACGCAAGCGTTTACGCACAGGATTGTTCGGCAATCCGATCGTTGACCGAACTACCGGGCAAACCATTGAATACACTGAAAGCCTAACTAAAGGAAAAAATGCGTTCATTAAAGCAATGAATGTTCCTATTTTTTGGCTCCCTTTTTTCCAAGGCGATGCCAGAGATCCCCTTGGCCCAATTGAATCATTGAATATTGGCTTTAGTAATATCTTTGGAGGGCAATTTGGCACAAGTTTGAATGCCTACGATTTGATTGGCATGCAACCGTTAGAAAATACCAAATGGCGCATGGATTTGGATTACCTGACAAAGCGTGGTCCCGGTATAGGTACAGACTTCACCTATCTGACAAAAGACATTTTGGGAAAACAAGATGTCTTGAGTGGTGGTTTTTTACTTTACGGAATTCACGATACCGGACAAGATGTTTTGGGTGGTGGTCGTGGGACGAATGACGGACACCCTGAATGGCGCGGCAGGGCCTCTTGGCGCCAACTATTTGAAACTCAAAATGGGTTTACCGCCCAAGCAAACCTGCAGGCGCTAAGTGACCAAAACTATTTTGAACAATATTGGAAAAATGAATTCGACACGGACCCAGTCCAATCTACCGACATCTACCTCCGCCAGGAGTTAGGTTACAACATGGCAGGTGGAGTTCTCGGGCAATACAACATCTTGCCTTGGTACACCGATACCAATTGGCTTCCCAAAGCCGACTTCTGGATGACGGGTCAGTCGTTTTTCGACTTAATCTCTTACAACACTCAAGTTGGATTGGGTTACGGTCAAATTCAAAACAATTCAAGCAATGTCGGCTTGCCACAAATAAGCCCAACAGATGCGGAAACCAATGCGGGTCGCTTCCATTGGATGAACGAGGTTTCAGTTCCATTCAGTTTGGGAGCTTTTCGTCTTTCCCCTTATGTCAAAGGGGATTTGGCATATTACACCGAAACAATAAATAATGACTCAGGCAATGGAATGGGGCGCGCATGGGGAGGACCAGGTGTTCGCCTTAGCTTGCCGTTTTCGGCACTTTATTCCGATGTCACAAGCGATCTTTTCAACGTCAATGGTTTGAACCACAAGGTTCAACTGGGCCTTAATTATTCTTACCTTGGAACAACCGCTCAATACACTAATTTTGGCCAATTTGACCGGTTAAATGATGATGCTACCAATCAATCAATGCAACAAATCAGGCCATTACTGCCAACTTACAATCCCCAATATGGGGCCACCCTAGCCACTTCAATGCTTTATGATCCCCAGACCTACGCAATCCGTAAAGGAATTGATACTCGTTTCGATACTTTAAACGATGTGCAATCCTTTCAAATGGATATCCGCCAGCGTTTGCAAACTAAGCGGGGCCTTCCTGGGAACCAGCATGTTGTTGATTGGATGGTTCTAGATGTGGCAGCAACAGCTTTTCCCGAATCGAGTCAGAATTTTGGATCTAATTGGGCTTTTATGGAATATAATTACATCTGGAACATCGGTGATCGAACCACCCTGGTATCCAATGGTTGGCTTGACCCGATCGAGAATGGAGCCAGAACCTTCCAAATTGGTGGCTACTACAATCGCTCTGATCGAACCTCCCTGTACCTTGGCTTCAGGGATATTTTCCCCGTGGAGAGCCGCCCTTTGACAGCCGGTTTTACTTATATATTCAGTCCCAAGTACGCCATTTCCGCATTCTCTAGCTATGATTTTGGAACCAACATGTCGCTTGCCAATTCCGTTGTGTTCAGCCGAACCGGAACAGATGTCCAAGTGAACCTCGGTTTCACCTACAACGCCATGCAAAATAATTTCGGGTTTGTCTTTGAAATCCTACCAAGGGTAGTCGCCAACGCAGTCCGCGGCGGTTTGGGTGTTTCACCTGGCCTTCTAAGCGGATACTAACCCGATGGAGAAACACGCAACGGTTTCACACAGGTCATGGAAACATAAATTCAATTGTGCCTACCGTGGCTTGAAGTGCGGTATCCGTGGACATTCAAGTTTCAGTGTTCATTTCTTTGCAACCATACTGGTTATCCTCCTTGCATTTTGTTTAAAATGTTCCCAGTTGGAATGGGCCGTACTTTTTCTGTGTATCGGAATGGTTATCGGGTTTGAGCTGGCCAATAGCACCATTGAGATTCTTGTGCGTTGCCTTCCCTTGGAGCAAAGGCCAAAATTCTATCCTGCGTTGGATGCGGCTGCAGGAACCGTACTTTTTGTCTCATTCATTGCATTTCTTTCGGGAATTTTGATCCTCCTCCCTAAAGCTACCGGGATGCTATTCTTAAATCAGTGAATCCGGATCGATCTCAATAGCCAATAAACCCCATCGAGGCATACTATTATGGATGTTAAAAAGGCAATTGACTGGGTTGAAAACCATAAGGCAGATATTTTCAATTCACTGGCCGAATTGGTTGCCATCCAGAGCATTTCCACCGACGATGATCATCATCAGGAAATTAACCATTGCGCCCAAGTTGTTTGTGATCAAATGCGGGCTGCTGGCTTCAGCCATGTTGAAATTTTGGAAACAGAAGGGGCATTTCCTTATGTTTTTGGAGAGATTCCAGCACCTCCAGGAGCCCCTACCCTTTTGATGCTTTCCCATTATGATGTTCAACCACTCAATTACATTGAACAGTGGCAAAGCGATCCTTGGATTTTGAACAGCCGTAACGGTCGACTTTTTGGCAGGGGTGCTGCTGACGATAAAGGTGGCGTGGTAGCACAAATTGCCGCCGTTAAAGCTTGGACACATGGTGCCGGAAAATGTCCGGTAGGAATTAAATTACTTGTTGAAGGCGAGGAGGAAATTGGGTCCAAGCATTTATTGGACCTTATCCGTTCAAACCCATCACGCTTTCAGGCAGATGCCCTAGTTGTCTGCGACACTGAAAACCTCGCAGTCAACCTGCCTTGCATCACTTATTCTTTAAGGGGAGTGGTTACCCTCAAGATAACGGTTCGAAGCGCCCAATTTCCTTCCCATAGTGGCATGGTTGGAGGCACATTGGCTGACCCTGCTTTGGGGCTTTGCCAAATCCTTGGCAAACTGTGCTGGAACCGTGGGCCTATTCCTGTGCCAGGCCTGTATGACCAAGTTCGCCCAATGGCCTCGGCCGAGAAAGAGGCATGCCGCCGCGCACCCATGGATGAAGCCACATGGCGTAAAGATTTGGGGGTTTTGCCCGGTGTTTCCCTATCATTGGAGACCGGGAAAACAATTGCGGAAGAAACATGGCGAAGACCATCAATCACCGCAATAGCATTGGAAGCCAGCACCATCAAGGGTGCCAGCAATCAGGTTCTACCTAGCGCCGAAGCCATATTGAGTTGTCGGATCGTTCCAGATCAAACCCCCGAGGCAGTTTTCAATTCCATCGCCAAATACCTTTCACAGTCCCCACCGTGGGGAATGGAGGTTTCGGTTGAATCGTTGGGCGCTCCTGTCAAATGGTGGTTAACCAAACCGGAAGGCCCGGGCTTTCAGGCGGCCATGGAATCGCTGAAGCTGGGTTTTGGCAATGAGCCCTTAGCTATCGGCTGCGGAGGCACCATTGGCTTTGTTGAACCCCTGGAAGAGCTTTTGGGCGGCGTCCCATCTCTGTTACTTGGAATCGAGGATCCCCAAAGTAACGCTCACGCCCCGAATGAAAGTCTTCATGAAGCCGACTGGTATTCACTTATCAAATCAATCGTCCATTTAATACATTTATATCCCAAAAATCATTCTACCTAAACCTCTTCACGCCAAGCCCTAGGGTCTTGCATAGTGTACGCATGAACATTATACTAATGTTCAGTATTACTTGCTTTGGCTTTAGCTAAAGGGAAACACCATGGAACAGGAATTCCTTACAGTAAGACAGCAAGAAATCCTTGATTTCATCCGGGAAAGGATTGGTGATCGCGGATATGGGCCCACTGTTAGGGAAATAGGCATTCGTTTTGAGATTCGTTCCCCTAATGGTGTTATGTGCCACCTGAAAGCCTTGGAACGCAAAGGTCTTATTTCACGGGAAAGTTACTCGGCACGGGCCATTCAAGTCACTGACTACAAACCTGGCACAGAGCTTCCACTTTTGGGTAGCGTCGCGGCTGGTCAGCCAATTCAAGCTGCGACCATGGATGATCGGCTAAATTTCAATGATCTATTTGGTGGACACAACCATTTCACCTTGAAAGTGCGTGGCCAATCCATGATTGAAGACCATATTGACGACGGGGATTATGTGGTTATCAAAGGCCAAGAAACGGCTAGGAACGGTGAAAGGGTGGTGGCCATGGTAGACGGAGAGGTCACCCTTAAAAAATTTCAAAAAACCAAGGATTTGATAACCCTTCAGCCCGCAAACGAATCAATTAAGCCCATAGAGGTTCGCCCAGGAGCAGATATTAAAATCTTGGGGGTTCTGGTTGGTGTTTTGCGAAAATGTTAGCCCCTTCCGGGACCATACCACCTAACCAATTTGCCAAGCCTTCCACTATTCAAAAGAATTGCAAGAAAAACTCTCTGAGTCATTCCACCCAATACCCTGTTAAATCCAAAATGGTCATCAACAATACTAATTGCTCTAATCAAGGCATCACTCTGCCTACCAGCCTCCGCCAAACGGGTAATCCAGCAAATTATTGGAAAGGTAAGCACTAAAGAAGCGAATCCATCCCAAACCGACATTCGATAATGAACACTTCCAGCAAATTGACCCGAATTAATTTTAACTAGATAATATCGCCTAAGAATCTCCTCGCACCCAGCACTCCAGTTGATTCCTTGCTCCTCCGCCTTGGCAAAATCGGCTTCGGGAACCCAGCCATGCAAGCGTGGAACAGGTCCTTTGCCAACAGAAAATCTTATGATTGCAAGAAATCTGGCAAGAGGCCCACGCCTGGCGATTCCCTGCTTGGGGCCGTGATCTTTCCTGGTATGAATTGCTGCGCATTGCCTGAAAAGCAAAAGTGAAAGTGAATCAGCTTTTTCAGGCGCTCCTGCATATTCTTTTTCAGCTTCCAAAACAGTTTGATTCCACAGGATTTTTGCCAAATCACCAAATTGCTTGATATCCAGTTTATCCATCCCCGTTCCAGCCTTCATGGAGGATATCCAGTGAACTGCACGAAAAATCCCCTGTTCCAATGTGAGGGATTCTTCAATTCCATCCAGCAAGATCTGACGAACAACCTCAAAGTGATCCCAAGTTGATTTCATCTTGCCGTCAAGAGAAGGGGCCTTGGCCCATGTACCGTCGGCTCCACGATTAAGCCCCTCCCTAACCACCAACTCACTAGCGAATTCTTCCAGCTCAGGAGTGTGTGCAGGAATTGGTCTTCCCTTGTTTTCGGCAGCAGATGGACACGCGAATCGAATACCCACAGTCCATTTATCCCCACGGGGCACAAGTACCCAAGGAAAAAGGCGGCATGGCAATGGTTTTGAATCATACCCATGTTTTTCATGTAACTTACAGCGCCCCCCCTGCCCCAAGAAGACACAGGCCCCATCAGAAGTGTGATTGAGAAATGCTACTCTCGTAAGCCAACCGCTATAGCGCAATGGTTGCAAATAGCCTAATTCCGGCCCCATATTTTTGGATAGTTCGCTAACTCGCTTTGCTTCCTTTTCGGACAAGCGAACCTCATATTCCTTGCAACAACTCCCACAAACATGGCAGTCCCATTTCTGAATAACCGGCAACATAGTCAGGGTGACTGGTTGATCCACCATCGTTTTGCCACACCCGATTAGACTTGAATTAGTAACGAATCGCGTAAGTAATCCTTGATGATTAAATTAAAAATACGACCCGATAAGCCTATTATTGTTTCACGCCGGATTCTGTTTTTTCACCAGGACTTAGATTTCCATAAGGCCACAGTGGTGTAGATCCAATACTCAATTTTGGCAAGCCAGACCTAAGTTGACCGCTTTTATAATTAGAGAGGTACCTTAATATGTCCTCGTTTTCCTCAAGTGTAACATAACCGCAGGCCTTCATTTCGTTCATAGCTCTACCCCGGTCCCACCCTTCCACCTCCATGCGGTAAATCGCACAGTATGCCCCTGTTCTGTGAATTCCTGCAAAACAATGAATCAAAATGGGGTAATTTGATTTATTAGAAAGAAAATCCAAATATTTTTTAAGATTTTCTTCCACAGGGGCAGGTCCACCCTCGGAATCTTGCCAATGAAGTGGGGCCAACCTTAGATATTTTAGCCCCTCCCCCTTACACCAATTCTCCTCTTCGGCATCCGGATTGGGTTTATCTGAACGATTGCTCGCCCTAAAAGTAACAACCGATTTAATTCCATGATCATGAACCGACCACGAAAGCCCCTTCAAAGTCATTTGGCCACTTCGATAAAAAACACCTTCACGAACCGCTCTGAAATGCCTTCTCTCTTGCTGCCAGCTATTTGCAATCAAGATTGGTACGCAAGCCACCAACACTAAAAGCAATAAAATCAACCCCATAGCGCATTTCTTTGAAAACAACATTGGCAAATATCCTGGTACTGGAAATGCGAGACCACCTTAAATACCCAGCCATCCGACTTTACCGATAGGTCGAAACCACAAATTACTTCAAACAACACTATGGGGCCCCAATCCCTTCGGGCCTTCCCTTCCACCAAAGGCGAATGCGGTTAAGAACCAGTTTTTCCGATTCAAAAAAATCCCTCCAAGGGCTCTGATTTTGAATAGTTGGACGAAAAATCGTCAAAAGAAACAGGGGCAGAAACCAAAGAACATGAGCCCCGCCATTATCTGCTGTCCACCATTGGGTCGCTGCCAGTAACAATGTGTTTTGGGCAATCAACTGACCGGCATGACGAGGCTGTGGCCAAAACCCGGCCAAAACAAATAACACTAAATGCAAAATAAAAACCGGCAACCTATAGGCCCAAGCCCAGGGAACTGCATTCCATACGCTTTGACTTTCAGGCGAAGGCTGTTTCCACGGCAACCAGTCTGGAGATAAAAGCCACGAATCAACAAAACCTAAAGTGACAATGGTTAATAGAGTGCCAAATATCACTAAAATAAGCCCTGCAATAAACCAGTAACGATCCTTACCCCGGTAGTATCCCAGCCAAGGCGGCAAAACAAAAATTGGGAATATCAATGAACCTATAGCTAAACCGATCAATAATCCTGCCAAGGAGGGCCTTCCCATTAAAAAAATGGCCCACAGAATAAGGGCCATAGGCCAAGTATCTTCCCAACGGCCGATTCCTAGTTCATTGTGTGGGGTTAGCAAAAAACTGTAAGGCAAAACTAAATGACAAGCAGCGGCAGCCATGCCTGGCTGCCAATCGCCAAAATGGCGCCAAGCAACCATCACCAATCCAATAACAATCCCCAAATGGCAGGCGAGGGAAAGCCCCCGCTCGGTCCAAAGTCTCACCCTTGTAAGCGATTCACTAGCCTTTTCCCGGATGGCTTGATCGCCTTGGGCACGGATTTTCTCAACCGGAAATTTGCTGATACCAGGGGCAATGGAGTTTTCCGGTGGGGGAATCATGCTGATCCCGACAAGGGAAACAAACAGGGCAAAGCTTAGCCAGGAAAGCCCGGACGAATTTAAATTCGAAACATGAGGTGGCCTTCGCTCAAGGCCAAGATCCAACAGGCAGCGTAATACAAAATAAAGTGACCACCCTACAAGCCATCCAAATGCGACGATAGTACCAGTCCCGGATCGCCCCTGATTTTCAAGAAGCATTAAATAGCCAGGCATTGGTCCATACAAGGTCACCAAATCCAAATTCCTCAGGCTGAAAAACCTAGAGAATCTGAAAAACATGGCAACCACTAAAATAAGTGAAAAATAAAACCATGTGGTTGGATTCGGGCGTTGGAATTCAAAGAAAATGTGATGCATAACCCAGCCCTCCTCCAAAATGCCGGGTTATCAAGACTGAAGCTCGACCATATCACCATCCATCAACTCATGGTGCCTCGAAACCACCGCCCCGTCCATGGCTGCTGAAGGCCCCCACAGTCGAGCTGATTTAACCTTGTCCCCCAACTCCTTATGGATGGCTAAAGCCATGTCGTGAACTGTGCTTCCCTCATCTAGGGCTATCATGTCTTCTCGAACCACTGCTTTACCGGGTTTTTTCGGGAAGGCCCTGATCATTTTTAGGGATTTCCACACTTTTTCTTTAATGATCTCATAACCATCCACTGAATCAACCAGCTCAGCTTCCAAAAGCATCAAACCGTCTGGGATCATTTCTTGAATGACACCCAATCTATCTTCAACACCAGAACCTTGCGCCCTGGTTCCTATTAATAAAGTTCGCACATGGGCCAAGGTCCAATCATCATTCCCCTCAGGAGGTTCCGCCACTAGGTGGGTTTTAAACTCTCTTAATTTGTCAACCACCGACAAGGTTTGAAAAATACCATCGTCATCAGAAAGGTCGGTAAAAAGTAAACAGGAATCTGCTTGACGAACAAGGGAAAGCACGGAGGGATCCAATACATCCCCAGTTATGGGAGGAGTGTCAATCAATTGAATTCGCACTTCGCCCCAAGAGAGCATGCCGGCCTGGGCTTGGCGGGTTGTAAATGGATAAGGGGCGATATCTGGCTTTGCTTCGGTCAACGAGCCGAGAAACTGGCTTTTGCCTGAGTTGGGAGGACCTATTAAAAGGATTTGCCCAGCGCCTTGCCGAGGGAATTTGGCTGCAACACCCGCAGTTAATTTTGCAGGCCCGCCTGGAGACTCCACCTCCTCCCGGGCCTTGCTTAACTTAGTTTTTAGTTGAGCTTGTAGTTTTTCACTAGCCTTATGTTTTGGCAGCTGAACCCACATTTCCTCAAGGTAGGAAAGCCTTTCCGCAGCCGTTTTCGCCTTGCGAAATTTTTCGTCGGCCTCATGGTACTGGGGGGTCAAATTGACTGCCATCTATTCACTCGCTTCTGAATACCAAATGCGGGACACACATGCCCTGCACCAATATCAAATTAGCATGGCCCAAGTGCTGAAAAATTTAAGTTGAGGAATCTATTCATGCTAAACCAATTTGAAAAAGCAACCGAAGCCGTCAGTTTTATTCGCTCAAAATGGCAAGGAACCCCAAAAGTCGGCATGGTACTTGGAACCGGTTTGGGAGGGGTTTCCCGTAAAATTCAGGTTGAAGCCGAATTTGAATACAAAAATCTTCCCAACTTCCCTCATTCCACCGCCCCCGGTCACCAAGGGAGGCTTATATGCGGCAGCCTAGAAGGCGTGCCAATTGTCGCAATGGACGGCCGTTTTCACGCCTACGAAGGATATGACCTAGCCACAATCACTTTGCCGGTGCGTGTTTTTAAGATGCTTGGCTGCGAATTTTTGTTTGTCAGCAATGCATGTGGTGGCATGAATCCCTTGTTTAGCAAAGGGGATATTATGCTAATAAATGATCACATCAACCTATTAGGGGACAACCCACTCATTGGTCCTAATGACGAAAGGCTCGGAGTTCGTTTTCCGGACATGAGTGCCCCCTACGACTCAAAACTACTCAAGCTTGCATCTGAAGTTGCCATTGAAGAAAAAATCGCTATCCGCAATGGCGTTTATGTTGCTGTGGCAGGGCCGTGCCTCGAAACCAAGGCTGAATACCGTTTTTTAAGAATCATCGGGGCGGATGTGGTTGGAATGTCAACCGTACCGGAAGTGATTGTTGGTATTCATGCAGGTTTGCGCATTTTGGGTCTCTCTATCATCACGGACATTTGTTTACCTGATGCATTAGAAGCTGTAAGCGTGGAAGAAATAATCACTGTCGCTAACAAAGCCGAAATTCCACTTTGTACTTTAGTTTGTGGCATACTCAAGAATCTTGACAAAATTTAAACTCGACTTAACACTAAAAACTATTTGGTTTGTCAGTCCAATTCATCTTCCAATAGAAAATCAGCTGGATCAAAAGTCAGATTGGTTTCAGCTTTTTTAGGTTTGGCTCCCCGAGCCCTTTCTAGACCAGCTTTCTCCATCAGTGGGGTGGTAAGATCTTCCAATTCAGGCACGCTCATTACTGGTGATGCGCTCTGAGATGGAACATATTCCAACTTAAATTCACGCTTTCCAATAATAATCAAATCACCCGGGTGGGTTAACTTCAATGCCCTTGGTAAAAGTCTGGTTCCGCCAACCTTGGTTCCGTTTTGGCTTTCAAGGTCTTCTAAATACCAATAACCTTCACGAAACGATAGCCTGCAGTGTTGGCCCGAAATATTAGGGAATTCCATCCGGATATCACAGGTAGGCCGGCGGCCAACAATAATCGTATCCCCATACAAATCAACAGGATCTCCACCACCTGTCGGCACCAATCTTCCGTTAGCGCTCGCCATTTTCTCATCCCAATTTAAAACGCGGCTTTCCCATTAAGACGGCAACGAGAAGCCGCGTGTTCCTCATTCACCCCTTCCTTACGGAACAAGGCATTTTTGGTTCGATTTTAATTCATTGGGTCGACCTAGAACCTACTTAACGCCCTAACCAATAGTTTGGCACCGAACCAGGGTTGGGAAAATAAGCTCCGGGGGCCATATTTCCACCGGATGAACCACTATTCATGCCCTGCTGGGGCCAGTATGGATATGCAGGAGGTGCCGGTGTATTAAAATAGCTATCATAAGGATAAAAGAGATACCAAGGTGCGGATTGAATTCCGGCACCGCACCCGAAGGGCCTGTAGGGACCTGAACCATAAACCTTGCCTTGGCCCCAACCGGCACCATTAGCCAGATTGGTGAAAGTCATGGCCAGCATGGCTAAAGCCAAGCAAAATCCAAACATTTTTTTCATGGAAACCCGTCCTTTTGGATCCTGAAGGAGGTGGAATTACGGCGCCACTCTCTCTCAAGACTTGCTCCAATTGGGAATAAAGGCCCCATGAAATTCAGGATATTTTGATAATTCGATTACCAACAAAGCCTCACTACCGTCTAAACCCGGACTATACGAATTCTCGCCTAGAATACCTCAAAACTATGCCGCCGATGCTTTTTCACTGTTCCCCCAAACCGATTACTAACCCAGCCCATTCCAGCCTCTGGATGAAGGCCTTGGCGCCTCCATCTTCCAAATTAATTGACCTCTGCTCCTGCTCAAGTAGGTCTGCAACAGCGCCCCAAAACGGTGATTTAGCCAAATTTAGGCCTAATTCGAATCCTTCCTTTGCAGTGCTAATCAGTTGCCAAATCAAAGCGGGCTTTGCCCCAATTTCCCCTGGCCTCAAATCAGTTATCAGTACATCCGAATGATCAAACATTCCCAACCAACCGGAAGCCCCACTAGGTGGTGGGCCCTTATCGACCGCAATGCAAGAAAGAGGAGACTCCAACCCTTGGGAAAGTAGGAAAGGATAGTCCCGATCCAAAGCCACACCCAATTTATTAAATTCCCCATTTGCCACCCCACCGTTCCCAAACAGAAAATCAAGCGACCGCTTTCCGTGCTTTTTACACAGCGGAAAATCAATCGGCAGCACCGTAGTGGTGGATTGGCTCCCCTCTGCTATTTCAACCCATTCACCAGATAACTGGAGTCCCTCCTTAAGCCGAAGAGTCTGGCCCATCCAGCCTCGCCTCAAATCCATCGAAGGATCTCGCCAAACCACTCGCAATACATGGGATTGGTCAGAATGGCCCGAATTCATTTCAATCTTGGCACCAATCTCCAAAACCGGCCTACCAACCCAAGCTTTCAATCGGAGACAAAATTCACCAGTCTTATTTCCTGACCCATCTACCAATTCCCCAACCGTTTCCAACTCTCCACGGGCAGGCCCCGAGGATATCACTGCAGATTTCTTTAGAACCATTGCCGTGCCAGAACCTCCAACAATTTGCACAGAAATTCTCGGGCGCCTTGAACGTGCGTCACGCACTGTGCGAATTTCGCCAGTTGACGGATCTATGTCTGCTTCCAGAAATTCGTTTCGTACTCCTCGATCATCTGCCAAGCGCAATCGATTTTGAGTAGTTTGCTTTTCTCCGCCTCCCTCAACTGGCAGCCAACAAAAACCATACGGGGGCACCTCAACAACCAAGCTCACCTTCCCCTCGGGCTCTACCTGGCAAGCTTTTACTGGCCCCTCTAAATTGTACATTTTATGACCCGGAACCTGAATCACGCCTCGGCGCATAAAAGCACATGGATTAAGCACCATCCATCCAGGTAAACCCGATTTTCCTTTTGCGATCAATCGTTTTGCAAGCAATTCACCGCCAAGTGAAACCGGATTAATCGCGGGCTGATTCCTGGTATTTCCGAATCCCATTTCCCAATCCAACTCCGCCGCCCTGATTTTACCGACAGCTTCTGCCCAATTAGGCCCATTGATTTTCCCAACAGTTTGGGCACCCTCTAAAGAGGCAAGTATCGAAACATACGACCATGATGCCTGCAAAGCTTGTCTCTTTAACCGATCATTTTGGTCGGCAGGCAAGGCGATTACCTCCGATGGAAATTCTCCCGGGTCGGGCATCATTTCCTCAGCGGTTGCGGCGCTCCAATAGTCACCAGGTGATGCATTACTCAAAACTTCACTAGCGAAATAGTGTTCTCCAAGAACTGGTGAAAGCTGGCAAAGTGATAGAAAATTGCCGAACCAGCCCAGAGCGTTTTGGGTTGTTGACCTTAAATGCAAAATTGGGCAGTAATCAATCGATTGGCTTCTCTGAAAGTGGTAAGCCAAATCAATACAGGCGCGATTTGATGCCCCTTGCAGTGGTTGACAAACCAAGGTCTCAACGCCCATACCATCACCGCTTGACCAAGAAACGAGGGACACCCGTGTTTTCTTGGCAAGACAACCATTATCAACTTCCCCACCAAGGCCATTAGGCAGCCGCAAAATTGCATGGCTAAAAGCCGCCTGCCTCCACATAGAAGGCAAAGCAGGATGAAGATCATTACCAGGGTGAACGACTATCGCACTGCATTCCCCAAAAATCCGCTTATGAATTTTTTGGCCTTCCCGCAGGTTCCACAACTGGCTGGCAATCGGAAAAAGTCCGTCATTACGATCAATGAACCTGCCACCACAGACCTGAATGAGATCTTGGCTGGACTGAAGTTTCAAAAGGAGTTCAGGGCGTTCCTTCTCAACTGTTTCCAGAGTTTTTCCAGAAGCCAAAATCACTGTTTTAAGGCCGTAATCAAATCCAGCCGGGAGCCCCAAAGCGAAACTAAAATCAGAATTATCCCAATCGAACGATTCGATAATCCGCGGAGTTCCACTAATCACCTGTTCTCGGGCATAAGTTAAAACTGCAGCTGCTTCGGTAAGTTTCGAACGAAGTTGCTCTTCATTCCCATCAATCCAGGCGTCGGCCGCTCCTCGACATTTGGCAAGAAAACCGTCCCTATCCAACAAGTTTGTGTGGTTTTGCGCTTCAAAAATGGCATCTACCCATGCCAAACCAAGTCCTAAGCCTTTAAATGCAGACCAGTTTTCGGAATTCCTTCGCAAAATATCTGGTTTCGATTCGCTTTGTAAATCGATTTTTTCTGCAATTTTACGCATCAGGTCAGAGTCCCCTGCCTTAAACGCCCACCCCTTTTCAACTGGTTCCCCCTGGAGTTGCAGACTCACCCGTTCCCAAACTGAGTTAACCTCCACCAAGGCCAGCTTTTTTGCAAAAGCACTAGAAACATCCAATTCTGCCACTATTTTCGGCAAAACCGCTGCCCTAACTATGATTGCTGGATGCCAAAGGGCTAGGTATCCATTTAAAAATTGGGCCGCGACCATTTCATCCAGCGAAGTTGGACCAACCACCGAAAATTGATGGTCCGAAACAAAAACAGGTTCCAGTAATTCCATTTCGAGCCCATCCAAATAATTGCGCCAACCAACAGCTAAAGCACCAACCAATCCACCAACTGTTGTATAATTTAAGGTTATTATATTTTCATGGATCTACCGATTTGATCGGTTCAATTTCCAGACTGCAGGGCCTTATGGAGCAAGATCAAATGCACGGAACTAAAACCCAACGACCTGGGTTTACCTTGGTCGAGTTGTTGGTAGTGATTGCAATTATTGCAGTTTTGATGTCATTACTGCTTCCCGCAGTTCAAAAAGTTCGGGAAGCTGCAGCAAGAACGCGATCGCAAAACAATCTAAAAAATATGGGAACTGCTTTTCACAACTACGCCGCCTCTTCTGGAAGTTACTTGCCGCCCAGCTTCGGTTCTTCCCCAGGACCCATTGGGGACGCCTCGCTGTTTTTCTGCATCCTTCCTCAAATTGAACAGGAAAATCTTTACCGAGAATTCCTCACTACCCCTGTGAGCCAAAGTTTGGCTTCAAAATCGATTCCTATTTTTATGGCTGATCTTGATACGACTCAAGACAAAACTCTTGCCCTGACAAGTTACGGCACTAACCAATTAGTGTTTCCTGGAGGAATAGTGGGTGGGCAATCAACAGAAGTCATTGCAAAATCTGGCAAGCGCCTTACCGAACTTCGATCGGGAACTAGCAATGTCGTTTTTTTAATGGAGAGAGCAGCTCAATCGAACAACATGCAAGAACAACATTATTGGTACTGGAAAAAAATAACTTTAATGCCCAACATTCAGGCAGTTCCACCCTTTCAGCTTGCCCCTCCCAAAAACCAAATCGATGACAGCTTGGCTCAAGCTTTTAGTGCTAATGGAATTCAAATTTTAATGGGAGATAGCAGCGTTCACTCGGTATCTCCTTCAGTTAAGCCAGCAGTTTGGGCCACAGCATGTGACCCTGACACCACCCAAAGCCTTGGGGAATGGTGGAACTGAAATTAGGCTGAATTTTATTGTCCCATTCCCCCAGCGCCTCCTTTGGGAATTCCTGGGCCTTTATTGGTATCTTTTTTTGCCATTCTGGACTGCAGAATGTCACTATTCAATAAATTCTTGGGATATTGGACAGGCTTGCTGAACCTAGCATCCTCGGCTGGAGGTAACTTAAACTCCTCAGGATTAGGCGGGGGCCTGTTTGGATCAAGGACAGCGTGATGGCATCCAATAACGGCAAATGCCAACAAGCCAGCAAACCAAGGAAGATGGCGAATGCAATTTAACTGTGCCACTTTCCTTACCCCCGACCGAACCCAAACACGGAATCTCTGGAGGCGCTCCTACTCTAACTGAATGAGTAAGGTCAATAAAAAAAGTCGCCGGATAAATAAACCGGCGACTCGAATCTAAAAATCAGACATTAAGATCCTTTTTCAAATCGTTTGGTAATTTCGTCCCAATTAGCCACATTCCACCAAGCATCCACATAATCAGCTCGCTTGTTTTGATAACGAAGGTAATACGCGTGCTCCCAAACATCGATTCCAAACAACGGCAAATTTCCAACCATGAGCGGAGTGTCTTGGTTTGCAGTGCTTGAAATTTCAAGTTTGCCAGATGCCAAAACCAGCCAGGACCAACCGCTGCCAAAGCGAGCCAAGGCCGCCTCTTTGATCTTTGCCTTCAGGTTTGAAAATTCACCAAATGTACTTTTGATTGCATCTGCCAACCTGCCGGTTGGCTCGCCACCACCGTTCGGGCTCATCGTTGCCCAAAACAAAGTATGGTTGGCATGACCACCACCATTATTAATTACTTTTTGGCGGATAGATTCAGGAACATCCTTTAATTCACCCATTAATTGATCTATAGGCTTAACTAGCAGGGTATCATGCCCTGCCAAAGCCGCATTGAGATTATCAACATAAGCCTTGTGGTGGCGTCCGTGGTGGATTTCCATGGTTGCCTTGTCAATCGCCTTCTCAAGGCTGTCGGCCGCATACGGAAGAGATGGCAAACTAAAACTCATGGTTCAGTTCCTTTGGGCTTTTGGGTTATTGGCAAATAGCTGAAAACCATTTGCCCTACCATAAAATAATAGATGTTTGGCAATTGGTTGTTAGGGCAAACTAGATTCAGGCAGGGCCTAATTCTAACAACACCGTGGTATTTGGATTAACTTTTTTCCAATCGACCAACACTACAACTTGAAGCTGAGTACAAAACCAACAAGTCAAAAGTCCATAAAAACTTCATATTGAATGAACGGCTCAAATGTCAAAGCACCGGCCTCTACTTTGAATATTTTGGTTCCCACGACAAATACGCTATACCAATTGATAGAACCAAAGCCGAATCACCTACTACATTCAAGTTTGAAATAAAAGGCCCTCAACCAAATGAAAATATCCATCATTTTTCCGGCGGCTGGCAAATCTTCTCGTTTTACACAAAACGAAAAAAAACAATTCATTGATCTCGATGGGAGGCCAGTTTGGCTTCGAACAGTTGAACTGTTTTGCAATCGGGAAGATGTATGCCAAATGATCCTGGTCATTAATCCAGAAGATAGAGACATGATTTTGCGACGGTATCAGGCGAACCTGGCTTTTTTGGAAGTCCAATTGATTGATGGGGGCGAAGAACGATGCGATTCGGTCCAAAGAGCCCTAAAGGCTATACGAAATGACGCCACTCATATCGCCATACACGACATAGTTCGCCCCTGCGTTGAAACCAAACATATTGACAGTGTATTCCAGAATGCAAATGAATTTGGTGGAGCCCTACTAGCTACGCCTCTTGTTCACACACTTAAAAGGGCTGATTCTGCCCGAAATATCGAAGTAACTGTTCCAAGAAAAAACCTATGGTTAGCCCAAACCCCGCAAGTATTCAAGAAGGAATGGCTGGTTGAAGCCTATGAAAAGAGAATTCCAGGTTTCAACCCGACGGATGATGCCGAAATGGTTGAATCGATTGGTCACCCAGTCCGACTAGTCGAATGTGGTTTGAGTAATTTAAAAATAACAACTTCAGAAGATCTTGAGTTAGCCAAAAGTATCCTAAAAAGTAGGTCAAAACCGATAGAGCCCCGATTTCATCCTTTTTGTGAGGACTGAAATCTATTTCCCGCCCAATTCCGCCAACCTTCGCTGAGCTTCCTGAAGACGCTGCGGGTCAGTATCGTGTTGAATCACCTCTTTATACAACTCGATAGCCCTATTCCTATCAATTGACATTTTGTCGTATAGTCTGGCAGCTTTGATTCTTCCATCATTTTGGGTTAACGGATTCCACTGAAAACTGCGCTCATAATATGCCGCCGCTCTCCTGAATTGCTTGTAGTTTTTCCCTTCATACAAGTCGCCTAATTGATAGGCTGTATCGGAAATCTTGTTGCTGGTTGCATGGTTGCCCAGAATCATCTGAAACAGAATTTCAGCCCTTCTTTGATTATCTACAAAATCAGTTCCCCAGCCTTTGTCTTTATAAGTTATTGCACGGCGGTATAGTTCGTTAGCTTCAGGGATATTCACAGTTCCCTTTAACGAGGGAGGAGGAACATCCAGTTCCAAAAGAAACGCGTTTTTCCCAACCCTATGGTAGGAAATTAACTCATCTTCTGCCCATTTCGCTCTCTCAAGGTCACCTGATGAAATATAGTGAGTTCTCAAAGCTTCCAAACTAACTTGGTATTCCTTCCTTGAGGCAATCAGCCGCTCAACCAATTCAGCATCTCGAACCGCCCCTGGAGAACTAACCTTGGGTGCAGCAGCAACAGGCATGGGCGACGGAACCGGTGCCTGCGCAAAGGCGGCTCCGGCAATCAAAAAAAACAACAAAAACAAAGGAAATGTGCGAATCATGAATTGGCATTATCATCTACACCCACCACGGGTAAAGGCCAAATTCAAATGGCCCTTGGTGCAGGTTCCAACTTTCCAAAAATCATTCTGCCCGCCGGATTTTGGAGCACACTGGTAACCTGAACTGCTATATCCTGACCAATCATCCCCCTACCCTGCTCTACCACCACCATCGTTCCATCCTCCAAATAACCAATCCCCTGACCAGCCTGGTCTCCCTGCTTTACAATTTTTATCTGCAAAATTTCTCCAGGCAAAGCCACCGACTTCAAGGAATTAGTGACCTCATTCAGGTTCACAACATCAACACCCTCAAGTTGTGCAATTTTATTCAGATTGAAATCATTCGTAACTACCTTGCCACCAATTGCCTTAGTGAACAACACAAGCCTCTCGTCCACTTTCCCTCCCTCTGGAACCCCGGGAATTGAACCATCGTGCAAGGTAATTTCCAACCGTGAATTGCCACGAAGCCGTTGAAGTACATCCAGCCCCCTGCGACCTCGATTCCGTTTCAGGCGATCCCCACTATCTGCAACCATTTGCAATTCTTGAAGAACAAAACGCGGGATAATAATCCTGCTATCTATTATATTTGTGTCGCAAACATCAGCTATCCGGCCATCTATGATCACACTGGTGTCCAAAACGAGGGGACGATTACCCTTGGTTTGCTTTGAAAATTCAATAAAAGGTATTATAAACCTAAAGTTGTCCTTTGTCTGAATAAGTGTGCTAACACAAATATAGCAAGCAACGACCGAAAGCATCACCGCCAGGCCTCGCCTAGGAAATGCAAATGAATCAGAACTACCGCCATTTTGTGGTACATCAAAAACAAAAGGATCCAATCCAACTGCTAGAAGGTTGCCTAACAGTAACCCGAGTAAAAGCCCAAAATACACTGCCGAAATTGTGGTAATTTCTTTCCTGCGAATCAGGAGGTCAGCCAATATAATTAATAATGCTAGTCCCTGAATTAGCAGAAGCGCTATCACCCCTTGGGCAAAAGCTAACCCCCTCTCTTGGGGGCCATTTTTTTCGAAATATTGGAATGCCGCAATAGACAAACCAAGCATGACGACAAGAAAAATTCCCCTAATGGCCCAAACTAAAACTGATCCAGTCTGGGAAGATTGGGGAAGTGTTTTTTTCCCGGCATCTTCCTTACTTTTGAACCATCCCATAATTACAAATCCTCTTTTTTAAAAAAATTCTTGAATCCTAGTATATAAATAGCTAAATTATGCTTCAGATCGAAGTCTAGAGCATTCGCAAAAGCTCATCCCCAAAAAAGAATGCCAAAACCCACCTTTTCTATCCTCCCGGGGCGGCCGCTGTTCAGACTGATTCTCCCGGGTCAAACAATTTTTGATACTCGCTGATTGCGAATTGATCAGTCATTCCTGCTAAATAATCGCAAATAACTCTCTTCAAACCCTCAGCTTCAAGCCTCCCCTGATATCTCCCTGGCAACAATTTGGGCACCCTACAAAATTCATCAAACAACCGTTTCAAAATTCTTCTACCCCTTGTAGCCATCCTTTGGACTCGATAGTGGAAATAAACTCTTTCACGCAGAAATTTTTCCAGCTGAGTTATTTTTTCGGTTAAGCTTTGGGAATTTCCCACCAGTAAATCCTGTCTTGCACGAATATCCTTCAAATTCTCAACTTTGGCAGATCGGATTTTTCGCGTGGTTTCAGCGATCAAATCTGCCACTTGTGTATCGATAAGCTTCCTTATCAAGGTTGGTACCAAGGCCCTCGAATTGGCCATTCTCCCGCTTTGACGAATTTCCCGAACCGTTTCCGAAACCAACTCAACATCCAAAAAATCATCCAGACTTACCAAACCTGCTGTAATCGCATCCTCCACATCATGAGCATCGTAAGCTAAACTATCCACTGCATCTGCAACTTGAGCCTCTAGAAAAGGCCCGCCTTTGCTGCGATAATGCCTTATTTCCTCGCTTACCTTCTTGCTATGATGAGCAAATGCTTCCCTGACTTCCCATGTTAAATTCAGGCCCATGAAGTCAGGGTACCGATACTCCAATTTCGTGACGATTCTTAATGCGTGGTCATTATGCTCAAATCCTCCTTCGCAACTCATGCATTCAGCTAGTTCCTCCTCACCTGCATGACCAAATGGCGGATGCCCCAAATCATGAGCTAAAGCAATTGCCTCTGCTAGATCTTCCTCTAAGCCTAAATTACGGGATACCACCCGACATATCTGGGCAACTTCAATAGTATGAGTTAAGCGCGTTCGATGATGATCATTGGTCGGTGCAGGAAAAACCTGAGTTTTTTTAGCCAAACGCCGAAACGCCGTCGAATGAACCACTCTGTCCCTATCCCGCTCAAAAGGCGAACGAAAGGAATGTTCAACTTCCGGAAATTGGCGACCCAAGCAATGGACTGGATGGTAAGCGTAATTTTCTTTTGTAATTCTAAAAAACCCAACTGGTCCCGAATTATCCATAAAGACCTCTGGAATTAGCAGCATGTTAATAAAATTATCAAGCTATATCTTATCAACGCTAACTGCTTCGCTTTATTTTAATCTTTTTTAAAATTTTAAATAATAAAAAAAAATACACAAACAATTGCCGGATAATCGTGTAAACATCAAGTATCGAATGTCCCGCATGCAAGCTTGACAGGGCACTAGGTCCAACCTACTGTCTAATCTGGTTAAGTGCGTTACATTTGATTTAGATCACTAGCTTTTTGGGTAGGTAGTCATGGCAGTTCCAAAGAGGCGAATTTCAAAATCCCGCCGTGGCATGCGTCGAAGCCACCATAGCGTTACCCCACAACAGTTCCAATTTTGCAAAAATTGTGAACATCCAATTCTCCCACATCGTGTTTGTGGTACCTGTGGTTTCTACCAGGGTAAAGAAGTTATTCCCTCTGGCCAAAAGGAAGAGTGATCCACTATGAGGATTGCCCTCGACGCGATGGGTGGGGATCATGCCCCAAATCCCATTGTGGCCGGTGCCGTTCAGGCTCTTGAGAAAGATCCTGAGCTAGAAGTTTTTTTGGTAGGCGAAGAAAGCCTTCTCAAAAAATTAGTACCTGCTGACCATCCGGTTACATCCAGACTCCATTTCCACAACGCAACTCAAGTTGTCGGAATGGAAGAGAGTCCGGCTATTGGGTTGAGACGCAAACCCGATAACTCCATCACACGATCTTGGCAACTATTAGCATCCGGGAAAGTTCAGGGGATAGTCAGTGCTGGTAACACTGGGGCTATGGTAGCCGGTGGCCTTTTCACTCGCCGATTTCTTCCTCATGTCGACAGACCGGCAATTGCCACAATAATGCCCACCATGCGTGGCCCTTCGATCATGCTTGACGTTGGGGCAAATGTTCATCCCAAAGCAGAGCATCTTTTTCAATATGGTGTAATGGGCGAAATATTTGCCCGGCACATGCTCAAAAAAGATAAGCCTACTATCGGCCTAATGAATGTTGGTGCGGAACAAGGCAAGGGAAATGATTTGGTTAGACTCACGCAACAACTTTTTTCACAATGTGACCTACAGGGAAGTTTCATTGGAAATATTGAAGGCAGAGACATTCACAGAGGCGTAGCTGATGTGATTGTAACCGATGGTTTTGTGGGAAATGTTGTTTTGAAGGTTTGCGAAGGCCTGTTTGAATTTATGATGAAAATGGTTGGCAAGGAAGTAGTCGGAGTTTTGGACCAAGAAAAAGATAAAGCAATGGCTGCTTTGCACAAGCTGGTTCATACCTATGATTACAGCGAGTACGGCGGAGCACCACTATTAGGTATTGATGGTATTTGCATTATTTGTCACGGCAGTAGTGGAGAGCGGGCTATTAAGAATGCTCTGAGTTTGGCTGCAAGGTTGGCCCGTGCTGGAATCAACAAATTGATTGTTGAAGAGCTTGAGCGTATGCCTCAATTGAATTCCGCAGCTACCAACCAAGGTTGATTCCAACCAAACCTAAGGATTGATTAGAATATGGCAGGCCATGTCATCCTGTTCCCCGGGCAGGGCGCGCAGTACATCGGCATGGCCGGTGAACTTTGTAAACGAAATCGGGCATCTGCGGCGGTTTTTGAACGAGCTGCATCCATCCTTGGTTATGATTTGCTTAAAATTTGCGTTGAAGGCCCTCTGGAAAGGCTGAACAGTACCGAAATTAGTCAACCTGCCATTTTTGTTTCTAGTTTAGCTGCATTAGCCGAAGCAGAAATTAATACACCAGATTTAACCGATCATTGCGTTGGAGTAGCTGGACTTAGCTTAGGTGAATACACAGCCCTGGTTTACTCAAAAGCCATTTCCTTTGAAGATGGCCTTCGATTGGTTGCTCTGCGTGGTAAAGCAATGCAACAGGCAGCCGATGATTTTCCTGGAACTATGGCAAGCATTCTGCTGTTGGAAAATGAAAAAGTTCAAGGCTTTTGTGACCAGTCAATCGCGCCTCAATCAGTATCAATCGCCAACTACCTATGTCCTGGCAACCTTGTTGTATCGGGATCTATTCCAGCTGTGGAAAATGTTGAAAAATTGGCCCAAGGTTCTGGTGGGAAAACTATTCGATTATCGGTTGCAGGTGCTTTCCACACCCATTTCATGAAGCCCGCTCAGTCTACTTTATCCACCGCCCTCACCAAAACCAACATTCAGACACCCAAGTTTCCAGTGTGGTCGAATGTAACCGGTCTCAGGCACGGTACTCCCGATGAAATCAGGGAACTACTCAGTCGTCAGGTAATTGAGCCTGTTCAATGGGAAAGCCTGATGTTAAGCATTCTTGCATTGCCGGTAGACACTTTTTACGAAATTGGCCCCGGGAAAGTTCTCTCCGGCCTTCTTAAAAGAATTAACCGGAAGGCAACCTGCCAAACTATAACTGCCTGATTTGGAATTTCGCCTTTCTTTTGCAGCTTGGCCAAATAAGAAAAGGGGATGAGTAAATCTTGGAGAGTGCAGACAAAAATTTAAACTAGATTGCTTCAGGATATTGGCTTCTTGGAGATCTATTTGTTAATTGCTTTTAAAATGGTAATTGTTTTATTCTAAGTTTTGGAAATCAGGAGGATTGTTCAGTGGACGCGGAATCAGTTGAGGCAAAGGTTTTCAATATCGTTAGCGAAGCTCTTGCAGTAAATAAGGAAGAGATCAAGAAGGAAAGCCGTTTCCAAGATGACCTTGGTGCTGATTCCCTTGATCTTGTTGAGCTAATCATGATGTTTGAAGAAGAATTCAACATCCAAATTCCTGAAGATCATATCGAGAAGATCAAAACAGTTGGTGAAGCCACTGACTACATAAAGACCCACCTTAAGGGCTGAACCCAGGATTTGTTCTGCCGGAAGGTATATTTATGCGGCGCGTTGTTGTGACAGGAATGGGAACCGTAAATCCATTGGCAAACGCCGTTTCAGAATTCTGGAACGGTGTGCTAGATGGGCGCAGCGGTATCGGTGCAATTTCTCAATTCGACACTGCCGCTTTCAAGGTTCACTTCGGTGGTGAAGTTCGAAACTTAAATTTGGAATCATGGCTAGATTCCAAAAATATCAGGCGGCTTGATCAATATGCCCAATTTGCTCTTGCTGCTGCCAAAGAAGCAATTGACGACAGCGGATTCGATATTTCAAAAGTCGATCCCTTCCGCTGTGGAGTAATTGTTGGGAGTGGCGTGGGGGGCCTTCACGAATTCGAAGACCAACATCGAAAGTTCATGGAAAAAGGGCCTGAACGAATTAGTCCTTTTGTCATTCCGAAAATGATACCGAATTCCGGAAGTGGGAATGTTTCCATACAGTTTGGCTTCAAGGGACCAAACACCGCCGTATCAACAGCCTGCGCAAGTGGGGCTCATTCACTGGCTGATGCCATGAGGCTCATTCGGGACAACCAAGCTGATGTAATGCTGGCTGGGGGTTCGGAATCGGGCATCACCCCTATGGGCCTAGGGGGTTTTATCTCTGCGAAAGCTCTTTCAACTCGAAATAATGATCCAAAAACTGCTAGTCGGCCCTTTGACGCCGATCGAGATGGATTTGTCTTATCTGAGGGCGCAGGGGTTTTGGTTTTGGAAGAATTTGAGCACGCTAAGAATCGCGGTGCGAAAATATACGCCGAAATGCTTGGGGCGGGTTGTACTGCTGATGCTTATCACATTACCGCCCCAGATCCTTCTGGTGCTGGTGCTTGCAGAGCTATGCTTGCGGCACTAGCAGACGCCAAGACTAATCTTAGTCAGGTGGATTACATCAATGCCCATGGAACCAGTACCAACGCTGGAGATGAGGCAGAAACTAGGGCAATTAAAAATGTATTTGGCGAAAATGCATATAAGGTGCCCGTAAGCAGTACTAAAAGTATGATTGGCCATACCTTGGGTGCTTCTGGTGGAATAGAAGCAATTGTTTGCTGCCTCAGTATCAACCAAGGCAAAATCCACCCTACTATCAACCAATTCACAAAAGATCCAGCCTGCGACCTTGATTATGTCCCGAATTTTGCAAGGGACTTAAAGGTTAAACGAGTTCTATCCAATAGTTTTGGATTTGGTGGTCATAACGCTTGCTTGGTTTTTGGCTCCATCTAGTCATTCTGCTTTTTCTTTGAACGAACCACCAAAAGAAATAAGTTTTTTGGATGAGTTAGGGTATGTGGTGTCATCAGGGAATATTTTATGGCGAAAGCTATCAACTTTGCATTTTTTCGTAAGAACTGCAAGACCTGCGAAAAAGCGCTTACTTTCCTTCAAAGCATTAAAATCTCCTTACCAACCAACACAGAAGACGCTCGCAAAATAAAGAAAACTCAAGAAGAAATGATCGAACTGGCTCAAAAACACAAAAAGATTGTTTGTATAAAAGGCAAAAAAGCAATCGATATAAATATCAAGAATGAAGAAGTAACGCCGGCGGCGATATTAGGTTTATTGGTTGGCCCATCTGGAAATTTGAGAGCCCCCACAATTTCTGTTGGGCCAACACTTGTGATTGGTTTCGATCCAGAAACATACGCCAATTGCTTGAAATAGCTGCCCATGCCCAAAAGCAAAATTGAACGCCTACACGATGAGAAACAATTTCACGAGGCTCAAGCTGCTAAGCGGCAATCGGAAATTAACTTTAAGGCAAGTCTAACTCAAAATGATCAAGCATATGCCCGTCATGCATCCTGGATTGAACCTGGACTGAAATCTCTTGGGGATGTTTCGGGAAAGCAGGTACTTGATTGGGGCTGTGGCCACGGAATGGCAAGTGTCTATTTAGCTCACTGTGGGGCCACTGTTTATTCAACTGACTTGGCTTATACTTACTGCCAAGAAGCAAAACTCCGCTCAGGAGCAAATTTTGCGGATCAAAACATTAAGATTTTCCAAGGCGATGCTTGCCGTCTCCCTTTGGCAAATGACAGTCTGGATGCTGTTTGGGGAAACGCTATCCTTCACCACATTGATGCCGAAGTTGCATCAATTGAGCTACACCGAATTCTTAAACCAGGGGGGAAAATTGTCTTATGCGACCCTTGGCGTGGGTCAATTCTTACCAAGCTTATTCGTTCCAGCGTGCCATACCCCGGGAAAGCGCGAACTTCGGATGAAACGCCCCTAGATGAATCGTATATTAAATCTTTTAGAAGCCATTTTGAAAATGTGAATATTTCTTTCTGGGATTTATTAGGCGCGGCTGAACGATTTGTTCCCTTAGGCCCATTCAGGGATCCACTACGACGTATTGACCGATTCCTCCTTGACTCATTCAATGTCCTAGCACAATCTAGCCGTTATATTATGATCACTGCGGAGAAATCGAACTAGCCAAAAGAGCCCTCACTGCAAAAATAAAACGGGCTTCTAATGAAAACTATAACCAAAATACTGGGTGTTTTTTATGGAAAAGATAAATCCAGAAACACCAAAATCTCCTTCAGCATGGGTGTTGGTCTTTTTAGCTAGTGGCCTTGTAGCAATACTTTCAGCAAATCAGGGTGATAACTTACTTCAGCATTTTACAGACCAAAATAACAATCAGGATTGGACCAAAACAATTGCAGCACCAGTTGATCCGAACACAGCGTCTCTTGCTGAATTAATTTTAATCCCCAGCCTTGGGAAAAAATTAGCTGATGAAATTATAAGCTTTCGAAAAACAAAAACTATCAAAAACATTAATGATTTATCCCTAATCCCAGGCTTCGGTGAAAACCGCTTATCCAAATTAGCTGTTTGGTTTCATTTCCCTGAAGATTCACCAATTAAATTTCAGGTTGCTAGCAAAGAAAATTCTCAATCCATTGCAAATCCAAACAACGCAGTTGCGGACAGAAAAATGCAAATCAAATTTAAAATTAATCCCAACAAGGCATCACAAATTGAGTTGGAACAAGTTCCTGGTATAGGACCAAAATTGGCTGTTAAAATCATCTCCACTCGAGAAATCAAGCCTTTTTCTTCGCTAGAGGATTTGATTCGAGCTCCTGGCATTGGCCCAAAAAATCTTGAACGCTTCCGTCCATATCTGGAGGTAATGCCCTAAAATCAACCTACCGAAAGAAGCAATCCTTCAATAAGGAGATTTTATGGCGGGCTTCAACCTTTATAGCCCATTTGAACCAGGCGGCGATCAGCCAAATGCAATAGCCCAAATTCTAAGTGGATTCGGTTCGGGGAAATCGTCAGTTGTTTTGATGGGTGCAACCGGAACCGGTAAAACATTTACCGCAAGCAATGTAATCGCCAAACTAGGAAAACCTACACTTGTTTTAGCCCATAATAAAACTCTAGCCGCTCAACTTTACAAAGAATTCAAAGGTTTTTTTCCAACAAATGCGGTTCACTATTTTGTGAGTTATTATGACTACTATCAACCCGAAGCCTATATCCCCCAAAGAGATATCTACATCGAAAAAGATGCCCTCATTAATGAAAATATTGACCGCTTACGGCTAGCTGCAACTAGTTCCTTGGTCAGTCGCAGCGATGTAATCATTGTGGCAAGTGTTTCTTGCATTTACGGTTTAGGTTCGCCAAGCGATTACAAACGAATGATGATTCATTTACAGAAGGGATCCACGCTAGCCAGAAATGAGTTGCTCCTAAAACTTGTCGACATTCAATACGAACGAAATGATATCGCATTCACCCGCGGTAAATTCAGAGTCCGAGGTGATGTAATTGATATTTGGCCTGCCTATGAAGAGTCGGGAATTCGAATTGAACTTTTCGGTGATGAAATTGATGGTCTGTCGATAATCAATCCACTTACCGGTCAGTCAATGCGTAGCGCAGATGAAATTTACATCTTCCCGGCAAAACATTTCGTCACCCCCGAAGAACGAATCAAGCAGGCGGTTGCAGGAATCCAAGGAGAGTTGGATTTGAGGCTCAACCAATTCAAATCTGATGGGAAATTACTTGAAGCACAAAGACTCGCAGCACGCACGCGTTTTGATATTGAGATGCTGTTGGAAACCGGCCATTGCAATGGCGTTGAAAATTACGCCCGCTGGTTTAGCGGTCGTAATCCAGGTGAACCACCCTACACGCTGATTGACTTTTTTCCTGAAGACTTTCTTGCCATCGTTGATGAATCCCACGCCACACTACCCCAGGTACGTGGAATGTTTGCCGGCGATCATAGTAGAAAATCAACCCTAGTAGATCACGGCTTCCGTTTGCCAAGTGCCATGGATAATCGTCCACTTCGGTTTGATGAATGGGAAGGCAGGTGCAAACAAACTTTATTCATGTCGGCAACGCCAGGGGATTATGAGCTTAATCGAACTGGAGGCGAGTTCGTTGAGCAAATAATAAGACCAACGGGTTTGTTGGATCCAGTAATCGAAGTACGCCCTGCGATGGGGCAGGTGCAAGATTTGGCAAAAGAAATACCCAAAAGAGCCTCCCAAGGCGAAAGGGTTCTCTGTACAACCCTTACCAAGCGCATGGCTGAAGATTTGACCAATTACTTCAAAGAATCCGGAATTCGCTGCAAATGGTTACATAGTGAACTGGATGCTATTGAACGCATCCAAATTATCCGTGAATTACGGGAGGGGGCATTTGATGCCCTTATTGGCGTGAACCTGCTTCGGGAAGGTTTGGATTTACCAGAAGTAGCCTTAGTTGCAATTCTTGATGCCGATAAGGAAGGCTTTCTTCGCAGTGGCACATCTCTCATCCAAACAATTGGAAGAGCCGCAAGGAATGTGAATTCCAAAGTGTTTCTTTACGCCGATCGGGTTACCGACTCCATGCAATATGCGATCTCGGAAACCATTCGTCGCCGTGAAATCCAGTTAAATTATAATATTAAACATGGAATCACCCCGAAGTCTGTCATATCAGCCATTGAAAGTGGTATCGAACAGGAAATCGCTGCCCAAAAAATGACTACCGAAGTGGCCGGCATTCCTCCTGATGAAACAGCGCTTCAAGTCATTAGGGAAAAACTACAAGAGGAAATGCTAGATGCAGCCTCTAAACTTGATTTTGAAAAAGCAGCAAAGCTTCGGGACGAACTTGCAAAAATCCGCGGTGATTCAGTGGCAACACCTCAAGGAAAACCAAAAAAACGTGGCAGGGGCAATCGTCCCTGAGAAATTTCCTTAAGCTGCCAGCAAGGATGATAGATTATCAGGATCCAATAATAATATTTCACCAAATTCTTTGTCCTGGAGCGCAACCAATCCTCCCAATTTTATTAATTCCAGAACTGCCAAAAATATTCCGATCAACCTAGACCGACTTGCGTCCATGTGAACCAAGTCCGCCAAGCTAACCCTCCCCTTTAGGAAAACAGCTTCCCGAGTTTGGCGCATGAGCACCTCTAGCGGAAGGTATTCTTCTTTTATTTTCTCGATTTGAACCGGATTTGTTTCCCTCAACAAACGAGCATAAGCACTCACAAGGTCCCATAGTTCAACTGGTTGAAATGCTGGTGAAAGATTGGAAAAATCAGCAGGTTTACGGGTCCTCAATCGTTCCTGACTTCCAGCCATTCCCATCATTTCCAAAGCTGCATCACGATATCGACGGTACTCCTCAAGCTGACGCAATAAATCTTCTCTGGAATCTAGAACTTCTGGCGGTGCCTCGGGTGCCTTATCCAAACCTAAATCAACTCTCGGCAACATCGACTCTGATTTGATTTCAACTAACTTGGCGGCCAAAATCAAAAATCCAATTGCTTCCTCCATATCAATTTTTTCAATAATTAAAATATAGTTGCAAAATTGACTTGTTACTTTTTCCAAAGGTAAGAGACTTAAATCGATCTCGTGTTGCTCAACCAATAATAGGAGTAAATCCAACGGCCCAGAAAACCCATGAATTCTTACAGCAAATTGGTCCATTCTTTGATCTATAACAACATTAGGCCTAGGAATCACCATAAACCGTAACGGAAATATTTAATTGAAAACGCAAAAGGGTTACATGCATGACTGAACTGCTAATAAGCGTTCGAAACCCTTCAGAAGCCATAACAGCCTTAGAAGGTGGGGCCGATTGGATCGATGTAAAAGAACCTGATAATGGCGCTTTAGGCAAAGCTTCCAATGAAACTTTAGTTGCAGTAGCCAATGCCCTTCCCTTTAACACAAAATTGAGCGCAGCTTTAGGGGAAGCAGGTGAATTCAAAATTGAAAACAATCTCTCTAGTGCCCTTCATGGCTACAAGCTGGCAAAAATAGGAATTTCAAACACAAGCAAATCAACAATACATCAATATATATTGAATGTATTAATGAGTCCTGGAATCAAACAAGAACGATTGGCAATTGCAGCATATGCAGATTTTAGCAGGGCATCAAGCATTAATCCTCTGGATTTGCCGTATATTTGCAAAAATGAGGATATAAGCTACTTACTCATTGATACTTATTTAAAAGATGGTTCGGGCCTATTGGATTGGATTTCATTAACGTTGCTCCTTGAGCTTAAAAAAGAATGTGCCGCAAACAATATCAACCTTGCATTGGCCGGCAGCTTAAAACCAAAAGATATTCCGCATCTTTTGGTCCTTGGCCCTAATTTGATCGGGCTACGCGGTTCGGTTTGCGTCAACGGCGCCAGGAAGAATCGTGTGGAAAAGCAATTGGTGGAACAGTGGGCAAAATCTATTAAATAAAACCTCTTTTGTTATTAATTATTCAACAAATTAACAGCACGAATATCTTCTGGCGCTCCTTGGCGATTGGCCAATTTAAAAAACAGGGGATCAACAAACCCAGCAGGTCCTACCGGACTCAATAAAGAATCACCTTGGACCCCGCATGATTTACACAGGATTAAAGAAGGAATTCGCCAAACCGTCGCCATCCGAATCGCAATACTATCGCTCGTCGCTTCCCAACTTTCTGGAAGGCAATTATTTGGATCTTGAACTGCATCTGCCTTGCAAAAAAATGAAGGAACCACAATGTGTAACCCCTCAGAATTCGGGGCCAATGGGCTGGACCAGACGATTGCCCCGGGAATAGCCTCCACCATCGCATGAGCAACTAAATCCATCGCCCCAATAGCAAGCCAGTGGCTTGCACTTTGGCTAAAAGTATAAGCCTTATGCCAATCCCGTACCAAATCAGCTGCTACTCCACCACCAAAAACTAAACACTCTGGATGGCTACTGTTGCCAATATAACTCCTAAGAGCTGGAACCAATCCTGGCCAACCCAACAGGCTTCCCCCTACTTTGATTAGTCTTTTCAATTTCAAGGGACCATTGACTCCGCCAAAAGGGCAACAGCTTGGGCACAGGCAATTCGACCCAAATCAGCTTGCCACACTTCGTCAATATAGATAATTGATGGAGAATTAAATCCTTTAAATTTTTCCAGGTTTTTACCTACCCAGCGGGCTCCTTGTCCGGCCAGAATAATCGCCTCGGGTTGTGGAAGTACCTGCATTACCTTGCCAATACCATGTTGAATCAAATCCCACTGTTTGTCCGACACTTGCCTTGCAAGACAAAGCCTGTCATTCACTGACGAGGTTACTTGATCCGCCCCTAACATTCGCGCCAACCTTGCGTGGGCACAATCAATCGTCCACGCCCTGCCATCTGCTGTGTCAAAACGATCGGATTCTTCCTTTATTTCACCCAAAACCAAATGCGCATCCAACACATTTGCAAACAGCTCGGCACAAAGTAATTCCTGAACCACAGCACAAACGGGAGTTCGAGTAAAACCGGTATACACCAATTCACCGCTTTGCAACCTTGACCGATCATCCCGGCTTTCAGATAGCACTCTATTTTTTTGCAGGGCGATTATGTCTGTGGTTGTTGATCCCATGTCGATTAGCAACGCATTTTTTTTAACCAAATTCCATGCAGCCCACCATGCCAAGGCCAGCCAGTTGGAGGCGGCCAAACTATATGGATTAAAACCTGCCTTGGTGGAATTTAACCACGATCCATTCGTGGTCCAATAAAATACCTGACAGTCAGCAAATGCTTCTTGAACTGCATCTATGATATGTAAAACACCCTCGGCTTTTGATTGAAAACAGTCGCATAATTCACCGGTCATAGTGACCGCAATATGAGTCGTCCCAAAAAAATGTCCCCTCAGTTTTTTTAAATTATCCGCCAGTTTTTCAGGATTGCGCCAAAGTGCAAATGGCACTTCAACACCGCCCCTTCCCAAAAAAGCTGCTTTTAAATTTGCACCGCCAATATCCAATCCCAACCACTCTTTTGACTGCATCCATTTTCTCCATTTTCAAACGCAAAAAACTTTTACTAGGAAACGAACATCCTTGTCTTTCCATTTTGTAAAATACCGCTGATCGTTTCAAACTCAGGATTTGAAACGTTTTTCTTGCTCAGCACCCTATTGCTTTGGATGTTCGGCCATGCATAAACCGAAATTTATCGTCGGGATCGACCTCGGGACGACCAATTCATCGCTATCAAGCATTGAAATAACAGATTCTCCAATTCTCTTCCCAGTGATTTCAAATCATTTTCCAATACAAATCATCAAACCTTTCGAATTTGGGCCAAAGGCTTTACTGCCGTCTTTTTATTATCAAGCTTCCCCAAATGATCTCCCAACTGGCTGCCTGGATTTGCCTTGGCATACTGGAGAGCCTGTTCCCCAGACGACGGTAGTTGGTGAATTCGCCAAGGTTCAAGGGGGACTAGTCTCTGGAAGGCTGGTTCATTCGGCAAAATCCTGGCTGAGTACCCAAGACAGTGATCGTTCAGGGAAAATTTTGCCATGGGCTGGTTCGGAAGAAATTCCACGAATTAGCCCGGTAGAAGCTTCTGCAAAATACTTGGCCCACTTGAAAGCATCTTGGAACTTTAGCAAGAATGGACAAACAGCTCTCGAAGATCAAACTATAGTTTTAACGATCCCTGCATCATTTGATGATATTGCACGACGGCTCACACTGGAAGCAGCCAAATTAGCAGGGTTAAAAAAACCAATCCTTTTAGAAGAGCCCCAAGCAGTCTTTTATTCCTGGCTTTCAGAGCAAGGGTTGAGCAATGGATTATCGTCCGGAATGACTGTTGTTGTTATCGATGTGGGAGGAGGTACCACTGATTTTAGCCTCATCGAAACTATGGAACTTAACGGTAGCATAGCATTCTCACGAAAGGCCATTGGCGATCACCTCCTTCTGGGTGGCGACAACATGGATATTGCACTTGCCAGGGTGGTTGAGGGAAAAATATCACCTGGTGGAAAACTGGGAACATCTTTATTCCAGCAGTTGATTCATCAATGCAGACTGGCAAAAGAACAATTGCTTAGTGAAAACCCATCGGATTATTATCCAATTCTACTGGAGGGACGGGGTAGATCCTTGGTAGGAAGCTCTATTAGCTATGAAATCAGCAAAGAATTTGTTGACCAATTCATACTTGATGGATTTTTTCCATTTTGCCAACCTGGTCAAATATCTACAGTTTCAAAAAGGCAGGGCATGATTCAGGCCGGCCTTCCCTACGCTCAAGAGGCGGCAATAACCAAACATCTTGCAGCCTTCCTTTCCCAGCATGGCTGTTTTTCAAACCCACCAAATGCTTACTTGCTAAATGGCGGAGCTTTCAGCTCTCCACTCCTTAGGAATCGAATTTCCGATTTTTTTACCCAATACTTTCCAGGTAATAAAATTCGCCCCCTAGCAACTCAATGTGTGAACCATGCCGTTTCCAGGGGAGCGGCTTATTTCGCATGGCTTACTCAAACCGGTGCTCAAATTATCCGCAGTAACGCTGCAAAATCTTATTATTTATCACTCGGAAAAAGTGGGCCAGACACAACAAGCCTCTTGTGCGTTCTCCCAGGCACAGCAATGGAGGAGCAGGAATTTGTTTGCGATCATCATGAAATGGAATTGACCTTGGGAACCCCGGTTCGTTTCCCACTGTACGCAAGCACTATCCGGCTTAACGACAAACCAGGAAGTGTGATTGAAGCCGACCTGACCCAACTTCACCCACTGCCCCCTTTGCAAACAGTTCTTGCCAGAGGAAGGAAAACAACTGCCAAAACAACCCAAGTTTTTTTGCGATCAAAACTTACTTCTATCGGAACATTGGATTTGTACCTATTTGACCATCATAAAAATCAGTGGCATTTGGATTTCAATCTATCTCCCACCCACCCCGCTGAAAAACTACACTCCTCCTTTGATATTGCCACCTCCCTACCAGAATCTTTAATTGAAACCGCTTTCGGCCGCATTAAATTAAATTTTTCCAATCCTTCGGAACCAACACCCAGCGTTGCTGGCAACCTAACCAAAGATCTTGAAATTATCCTTGACAGTAGTCGAGCAGATTGGTCTGCGGCAACATGCAGGCGACTTTGGCCGGCCTTGCTTTCCGAAGCAGAATGGCGAAGGTCTAACCCTGGCTTATTGAATCGTTGGTACAACTTGGCCGGATGGATTCTACGCCCTGGATTCGGCTATCCCCAAGATTCCTTCAGGGTAGAACAACTATGGAAAGCTTTACATTCCCCGGCCAAAGGAAATCCAAGCCTTAGGCAACCAGAAGGCGGTATTGAGTTTTGGGTACTTATCCGAAGGGTTGCAGGGGGATTAACTTCAGGCAAGCAGAATGCAATTGTTGATCGCCTCAAACCCTTTTTGTTGCCAACTAAAGGAAAGACCCCATTCAAACCAGCCACTGCTGAAATTTCCGAAATGTGGCGCTGCTCTGCTTGCTTGGAAAGAATTGACCTAGCAACCCGTGTTGCGCTTGGTGAAACCCTATTTCGAAAAATAAAAAGTTTTCCGGAAGAAGCTTTGGAATGGCAAATTTGGTGCCTGGGGAGGTTTGGCAATAGGCTTCCTGCCTACGGATCTGCTGCCTCGGTGTTACCTAGAGAAACAGTTACCGAATGGATACTAACCCTTTTAAAATGGCAGCCTAAATCTCAAACCTTCATGCAAAATCTTGGGTTGGCACTAGGCCAAATGGGCCGATCTGTTAACAATCCGGAAATTGAAATTGATCCCGAAATTAAAATCCAAATCTCCCAACGATTAATTGAAATGAAATGCCCCCAAACAATCCAAGATATGCTGGCAGGCCGCGGGGAACAACAAACCAACCATCTCGAATTCACTTTAGGGGAAGCACTACCCTTGGGCTTACGATTGGTGAATTCTGAAGATTAGAATCAAAAAATTAATTCCCCACAATCAGGTCGCGAGCTTTTCGGTATCTAAATAAGGTTTTTTCAACAATTTCATTTGGTAATGCTGGTGGGGGCGATTGCTTGTCCCAACCTGTGGTTTCAAGCCAATCTCGCATAAACTGCTTGTCAAAAGAATCCGGCGAAACTCCGGTTTGATATACCGCTAAATCCCAATAGCGGGAACTGTCTGGTGTCAAAACCTCGTCAATTAAAAGAACTTTATCACCAATTGTTCCAAACTCAAACTTGGTGTCGGCAAGAATCAATCCTTTAGCCAAAGCGTGTTTGGCAGCTCGCGAATATATTTCCAAAGATTTTTCTCGCAAATAATCCCCAAGCTTTGCCCCAAGGGCATCCCTCATATCCTCATGCGAAATATTCACATCATGCCCGGTTTCAGCCTTGGTAGCCGGGGTGAATATGGGTTCTTCCAATTTGGAAGCTTGCACTAACCCCTTCTGCAAGGTGACACCCCCAACTGTTCCCGTCTCACAGTATTCTTTCCATCCAGAGCCTGCCAAGTAGCCTCTAACAACACACTCAAACGGAATTACCTTTGTTTTTTTCACTAATAAGGTTCTTCCATCCAGCGTTGATGCATTACTGGCAAAAGGCTCCCCCATCTCCATGGGGTTAACTGAAAGCAATTGCTCCCCAATACCTAGCAGTTTGAACCAAAAAATGGACATTTGTGTCAAAATTTTGCCTTTTCCCGGAATTGGATTGGGCATAACCCAATCAAAGGCACTGATCCGGTCTGTCGCAATCATGACCATTCGATCACCAAGGTCATAAAGGTCGCGAACCTTGCCACGGCGGCAAATCAAACCTGGAAAGTCAGTTTGCAATAAAGCGTCCATTTTCTGGATTAACCCCAAAACCCCAAAAAACCACCTAAACAAATCAACCTAAATTCTAGGAAGTGCCTGCGGTATGTTTTATAGGTGACAGTTCATGGATGCGAGGGACAACATGGCACAACCTCCACAAAACCAATTTTTAGCCCGGACCGATGCAGACGGTTGCTTTCACATCCTCTGGAATGATCCGCGTTGCCATGACCGGAAAACCAGCCAGTGCAATCGGATGTCATTAGATGCCTTGATCGAATTATCTGGAATTTTGGATCAAATACTTTCAGGCCCCTGCCCACCTATGGTCATGCTGGCCAGTGGGAATAAATATGGGTTTGGTTCTGGATATAGTTTTCACGATTTGGTTTGTTTGTCAAAAACCAGAATGATTGAACCAATAAAATCCACCCTTCAATCGTGCTGTGAAAAACTTGGCCAAGTTGGATGTCCAACCATTGCTGCAATTTCGGGCGCATGTTTAGGCGAAGCCTTGGAATTAGCTGCCTGCTGCGATTACCGAATTGCCTATCAAAATAACCAGACCCGTTTGGGCTTTCATTCATTCAAAAGGGACTTCTTTCCTTTGCCCATTTCAATCGAAAGGATTTGCAACCTCATTGGCTTGGAGAGAGGCATAAAATTATCATTTGGCAACCAAAGCCTCGATGGGAAAACCGCCTATCGTTGGGGCCTAGTGGATTCGGCTCCTGATTCCGAATCAAAGCTTCGGGATGCAATCCATCAAATTCGGGGAAAAGCACTTTTACTTGGTAAAAGAAATTCCCCTGCACCGCCGAATTGGGTTCGTAGATTTATGCAATCCAATGCGTGGTGCCGCAGTTGGATTACGAGGGGCCTTCAACGTTGGCTAAGCCTCAATACACCGCAAAACGGGCCTTGGGACCAATTCTCGAAAAAATTCATACAGCTTTGTGATGAAACAGATCAAAAATCCTTATCGCGAAAAGATATGGATAAACTTTGGTTAGATGCAGCACAATCATCGGGATGCCAAAACTCTTGGCACATTTCGGATCGGTTAGGTAATATAGAGAGATCGCAAACAAATTCAATTAAGCCATTATCGGTGGGCCTTGATCAATTCACCAAATCAGTCAGTCCAATAATTCCCCCACACTTTCTTGTAGGAATACCAATAAAAATTGTCGACCTGAAGTATTCAATTTTTTCTAAAAACATGGCCGGTAATTCAATTCATACTAACAGTAACTGCATTTCCGAGGATGACACTCTTTTACAGAACTTACTTTCGTGCGAATTGGCTATAGTATCCAATCACTGGCAAATATTGGTTCCGCAACCTATAAAAAAAAATACTGACCCAGTAGGCATTACACCCTTCAATGTTTTTTGGCAGGCCAAATCGCCATTCAAACCCAAATGCTTGCTTTGGGGACCTTTTTCCAACAAAACCCAAACATGGGGCGTTCTTACAGGTAAGGAAATGGAATGTGTCCCCGTTGCGAAGGCGCTGAAGTATTTGGGAATCCATTGCACTATTTCAGAACAAATTGAAAATTCCTGGTTTCCGATAATTGCAAATTTTTTGCTTGAAACAATTCAACTTCTAGCGCAGGGTATAGAACCGATTCCCCTCGATCTGGAGGCACGGAAAAAAGGCTGGTTAATCGGCCCATGTCTTTTCTTACAAACATGTGGAATGGAACACGTATCAAACATATTATTAGAAAGATGTAAAATTAATTTCTGGAACAACCAAAATACTAATGAACTTGGGCATGCATTTGGTCGATTTGTCCAAAAATCTATTTCCAAGCAAATCAAGACAAGAAGTACGGCTTTAGCATGGATGAGAATCCCAAAAAAAGGTGCCCCCTATTTGGCAACAGGTCTCAACAAACAATGGCAGAAAGAATCTGGCATACCAAAAGATATGACCTTAAACTCTCTGCCCCCAGTTCAACGAGTGGTGGAAGCTTTGGACCGAATTGAAAGGGCCGGACTCAAAGCCCTTGCTAAACTCCCCCAAACATCTCAAACCGAAGGCCTCCTTGTTGGATTCCATGCCATGCTGGGTTTACCGGGGTGGAGACTTGCCGAATTAACTAAAAAACATGGACTGAAAATTGATTTATTTGTCAAATAGTCCGCGAATTCCCTGAAAAATCTTTGCCCTTATCATTTATGAATTTTTGGAACTTATCCACAGGTTTTTATTAACAGCAAAATACAATATGCTAAATTCTAATAAAAGCCTTTTCTTGGCAATCAATTTGAAAACAGACCAATTAAGGACCTATGCCATGACCCACGATGAACGATTCGCTCAACTACATCTTCAGCTTCCCAATCCAGCAAAACCTGTTGCCAAATATAAAATGGCAGTAATTACTGGGAAACTTATGTTCCTTTCTGGTCACGGGCCGGCTCGAATCAACCCAAACACACCGGTTCAAGGCAAAGTTGGGGCTGAATTGACTTTGGAACAAGGTAAAGAATCAGCCAGAGCTGTGGCTTTAAATATGCTTGCAACTTTAAAGGATCAACTCGGAAGCCTTAATAAAATCAAACGGTTAGTAAAAACCCTAGCACTGGTTAATTGCAGCCCTGATTTCGGGGATCAGCCTAAGGTGGTGAATGGATTTTCCGAATTAATGGCCGAAGTATTCGGCGAGGAAAATGGGGTTGGGGCGAGAAGCGCCATGGGTACCAATAGCTTGCCTGGCAACATGCCCGTGGAAGTTGAATGCATTTTTGAATTGGAATAACCATCTCATAACTCAACCCTTTGATGGTTCCAACTGCTTGTTTGTCCTGTTTTACAGTTTTTTTGACGATTTATCGAATTAACGGCCTCTAGGCTTATTGGCAGTTGAAGCTATAGATTAGGATTCTTCAAAAAACTTGTGGTAATGGATGCTGGCATGCCGTATCAAATATCCAAAGCTTTTGCTTTTTCCAAGGAAACTCTTTGAGATGAGCGGATTACAACTCCCCGGTAACACCTCCTCTCCTTCTGCTGTCAAGAAGGCAATCGAAACGGGTGAAGGAATTTTGCGTTTGGCACCCACATGGGTTCCGCGTTCCTTTCTTATGCCAGGGCGCCGCATAAAGCTTGCCCCCCAAGACATTTACGCGTTTGGTGCCCACCGAGGGGGAATTGACGAACGATGGTTTTCTTCTACCACACCTGCTGCCAATGACAATCGAACCATTGACGAAGGCCTTAGTTATACCGTTGTTGAGGGAAAAAAAGCTTTCACACTGCGCGAAGCTGTAGAGCATGAAGGTAAGGCGCTCCTAGGCGATGCCATGTGGGCCAAGTACAAGCGCTGGCCTGTTTACAGCAAATTTTTTGATAATATGGGGCCTATCCCTCATCACATGCATCAATCGGATGAACAGGCAGCACTTGTTGGCCAGCAAGGAAAGCCAGAATCTTATTATTTTCCCCCTCAACTCAATTCAATTGGCAACAACTTCCCCTTCACCTTCTTTGGTTTCGAGCCTGGAACAACCAAGGAAGAAATTCGGCGATGCCTTGAAAATTGGAATAAGGGCGATAATGATATTTTAAATTATTCAAAAGCCTACCGGCTTCAACCTGGAACCGGATGGCTGGTGCCCCCTTGTGTGCTTCATGCCCCAGGCAGCTTGGTCACCTACGAACCCCAATGGGGATCAGATGTTTTTGGCATGTACCAATCCATGGTTGAAGGGCGAGCTCTACCATGGTCTCTTTTGGTAAAAGATATGCCTCAAGACAAACACTATGATCTCGATTTCATTATCAACCAGCTCGATTGGGATGGAAATGTCGATCCCCTCTTCAAAGAGCACCATTTCCTCGAGCCTATTGATGTGGCACAAACTTCCTCCAACGGTTATCAAGACCGATGGATTGTTTATGGGAAAGTAAAAGGTAAAGAGCTGTTTTCCGCCAAGGAATTGACAGTTCAGCCCGGTGCCCGGGTTACTATTAAAGACAATGGGGCCTACGGGTTAGTCTCAGTTCAAGGCTGCGGCAAAATCGGCAAACACGCACTCAGAACCCCTGCGATGATTCACTTTGGTGAAGTAACTGAAGACGAGTTCTTTGTTAGCGCAAGTGCCGCCCAAGAAGGAGTTGTTTTTGAGAACCATGGAGTAGAGCCCTTGGTTACTTTGCGCTACTTCGGGCCCGATGTGAATCCTGGTGCGCCAATTGTCGGCACCAAGCCTAATAGGTAATTCCTTCAAGGTAAATTGCCAGATATTGCATTTGACCTCCATTTTTTCTTTCTTAGCAAAGGGTGTTTACAATGAGCAAGAAAATTTCAATTGGTAGCTGGGCCTATGTTTTCAATCAAAAGGAAGAGATCGACTTTCACACCATTCTTCATGGGCTTCAGGATTTGAAGTTGGATGGTGTTGAGTTGGGAAGTTTTGGAAAACACCCAACTCCCAAATCGCACCCAACCAAGGCTGACCGCCAACGGCTTAAGAATGAAGTTGCTTCGCACGGCCTTTCTTTCTCGGGTATTGCCCCAGACTTATGGTCGTTCAAGCTTGTATCGGTTGAAGATCCAGCCCCATACCTTGCAGCTTTTCTTGGCTATTGCACTTTTGCCCATGATTTGGGAATTAAATTAATCCGGGTGGATTCTGTTGAAACTCCAGATGTTTTCGAGAAAAATAACATCGACCCAAAGGTAGGTTTTGACCGGGCCGTAAACGCCTGGGATATTGCATGCAAGATGGCTGCTGACCATGGTTTGGAAGTTTCTTGGGAATTTGAGCCAGGTTTTGCGTTTAATAAGCCCACCGAAATTGTGAACATGATCGATGCGGTTCGGTCGAAGGGTAACAAGAACTTCGGGGCCATGTACGACACCTGCCATGCCTACATGTGCGCAAAGATTGGTGCCAAGCAACCCGGAACCAAGGAAACTCTTCCCGGTGGTGAAATAGAACTTCTGCACAATCTCAAAGGTAAAATCAATCATCTTCATTTGATTGATTCTGATGGCAGTCTAAATGAACACCAAACCAGCACCCACAATCCCTTTGGGACTGGCCATTTGGATTTCGACAAGTTGATTCCCGAGCTTCTCCAAGCAGGGGTTCCCAGCGATTGGTGGTGCATCGATTTGTGCTTCTGGCCCGATGCATGGGATGTAACGGCCGACTCGATGAAATTCCTCGGCGGAATCAAGAAAAAGTTCGCCAGTCTGGGCGCTTAACCACTCCAGATCAGGCCTCTAAAACTACGGTCGCCGCCTAAGGAACGGGAAAATCATGAAGACTTTAAATGTTGGTTTGGTTGGTTATGGCTTCATGGGCAAAGCGCACAGCAACGCTTTTGCCCAAGTCAATCATTTCTTTAACCTAGAGCACCAGGTTAAATTGAAGGCAGTTTGCGGGCGAACCAAAGAGAAAGCGGAAACTTTCGCCAAATCTTGGGGTTATGAAAGCACCGAAACTGATTGGCGCGAACTTATTAAACGTACAGATATCGACATTATCGATATCTGTACTCCTAACGATAGCCATGCGGAAATCGCCGAAGCAGCTGCCAAAGCTGGTAAGATGATTCTATGTGAAAAGCCCCTTGCCCTGAACGGGGCTCAGGGTATGGAAATGGTCAAAACAGTTGAGAAAGCCGGTGTTCCCAACATGGTTTGGTACAACTATCGCCGAATTCCAGCGGTAACCTTTGCCAAGCAATTGATCGACGAAGGACGATTGGGCCGTATTTTTCATTATCGCGCCAAGTTCCTCCAAGATTGGACCATTAATCCAGATCTCCCCCAAGGTGGCGCAGCCCTTTGGCGCTTAGATGTTGGAGCAGCTGGATCTGGTGTAACAGGCGACCTTTTAGCCCACTGCATTGATACCGCTCTATGGCTTAATGGTGATATGAAGAATGTTACCGCTATAACCGAGACATTTGTCAAAGAACGCATGCACAATCTGACCGGCAAGGTCGAGAAAGTGGGCATCGATGATGCATGCTCATTTTTGAGCGTTTTTGACAATGGTTCTTTGGGTAATTTTGAGTCCACACGCTACGCTCGTGGTCACAAGGCCCTTTATACCTTTGAAATCAATGGTGAGAATGCCAGCATTTCATGGGATCTCCATGATTTGCACAGGCTTCAATGGTTTGACCACAATGACCAAGGAAACCTTCGTGGGTGGCGTTCTATCCATGTCACCGATAGCGACCATCCGTACATGAAACAATGGTGGGTTCCGGGCCTTTCAATCGGCTACGAACATAGCTTTATTCACCAAGTAGCTGACTTTATCCAAGGTGTGGAAACAGGAAAGCCTGCCTATCCAACTTTCCGTGATGCTCAAAGGACACAACGTGTTTGCGATGCTGTGCTCACCTCAGGTAAAGACCACCAATGGCACAATGTGGCCAAGGATTGATTGAAAACCTACTAGGTACTCAAAAAAAAGGCTCACTGCGTTTATCGCTGTGAGCCTTTTTTTCATAGCAACAAAATAGTTGTGCCAATCAGGCTAGCGCCCGCCTAATCACTTGTGCTGTTCCCGGAAGGATCGGGTTAGGTCTTTTACCTACATCCAAGACCATTCCATGGGGATCTATTCCCATGCCTTCGTATATGGTGGCCAAAACATCCTGGAAATGAATGGGGTCATCTCTAACCTCGCCGGCTTGGGCATCGGTCCTGCCTATTACCTGACCAGTTTTAAACCCACCACAGGCCAGAAATGCAGTATTCACCCGAGACCAATGATCACGCCCCGCATCTTTATTAACTTTCGGGGTTCGCCCAAATTCACCCCAAACCAGAACCAAGGTATCCTTGGCAATCCCCCTGTCATGCAGGTCATCCACCAAAGCAGTGATACCTTTATCAAAAATCGGCAGGTTGCCTTTTAAATGGCCAAAATTATTGCCATGTGTGTCCCAAAATCCATAACCAACAGTAACAATTCTAGCACCAGCTTCAACTAATCTTCGGGCCATCAGAAGCTGATCGTTCCAAAGGGGTGCACCATCGCCTTGGTGTTTTTCAGAACCACCGCCATACCTTTCCCTAACACGGACAGGCTCCCGAGTCACATCCATGGCATCCAAAATTTTCCGGTTATATAAAACATCGAAAGCCCGCTTGTAGTTCAGGTCTACCCCGGAAACTTCCATTCCGTTTCGGTATACATCTATGCTTTCCAATAAGTTGCGTTTATCAACCAATGCAGACTTCTGGCCCGTTTCAAGTTTAAGTGTATTTATATCAGCAGGCTGTAGCCGAATAGGTTGAGCGGACCGGCCAAGGAATCCCGGCCCTGGACTGTTGTATGGGCGATGCTGCATGGTTGGAAACAAGTCCACAAAAGGTGGAAAATTAGTGTTTGGAGCACCAAACAACTTGGATATAACAGAACCTAAATGAGGCTTTGCATCCCTTTGGGCCACCCCCATAGGGAAACCGGTCAAGTTTTGGAAGCTACTATGCTCATCCGCAAATCCGACTAACGACCTCAATAATAGAAATTTATCAATCCTGGAGGCTATTAACGGCAATAATTCACAAACCGAAAAGCCGGGAAGATTGGTTGATATGGGCTTGAATTCGCCCCTTATTTCCTGCGGTGCATTTGGCTTCAAATCAACTGTGTCAATGTGTGAAATGCCACCCGATAAATAAACAACAATTATTGATTTATTTGACTTTCCACCACGAATTGGATTCCCGTCCCCTTCAGCCTTTATCAGCGATGGGAGTGATAAGCCCAAACTAGAAGCACTTCCCACCTCCAGAAAAGATCTCCTGCTGATTCTGGAAGCTGGCAAAATTAATGAAGGAGAAGGCATTTTCATCGCTGTCTCTCAAAGCCACGGATCGCGTGGGGGTAGGACTTTCATTATTAACCTATCGGCAGGCATCATTCCATGACAAAATCAAAACGATTGATAAGTAATAGGGACATTTTTGCAATTTAAGGAATCGGCCATGCTCGGTATGTCAAGAAGGGCTCTTATTGGTGGTACTAGTTCATTTTTAGCCTCTTCGGCAGTTAGGGCCATTCCTTGCAATTCTTTTGAAATTTCCATCCGCGCCAATCAGTTGTCTTTTTGTTTAAATACTGCAACCATTCGTGGCCAAAATCTTCCTCTAGATCAACAACTAAAAATTGCCAAAGAAGCTGGATACGATGGAATAGAACCATGGCTTGGTGACATGGACAAATATGTAGCCTCAGGAAAATCACTTGCTGATTTGGGCAAATGGGCAAAAGACAACAATTTGGCGATCGAGGGCTGCATTGGTTTCCCGGAGTGGCTTTCCAACGACTTAACCAAGCGCAAGAATTCCCTCGAACAATTAAAAAAAGATTTGGAAAAATTAATTGCCCTCGGATGCCGCCGCTTTGCTGCCCCACCTGCCGGTGCCACCCAAGAAAAAAACATTCCACTTTCAGAAGCATCAGAACGCTTCAGCCCCCTTGCCCAGCTCTGCCTGGATGCCAAAATTACCCCATTAGTTGAGATTTGGGGGTTCTCCTCTTCTGTAAATCGACTAGGCGACGCCCTTTACATTGCCTCCGAATGCGGGCAATCAGGAGCCTCGATTCTTGCTGATATTTACCATTTGCGCAGGGGCGGCAGTGGGTTAACTGGTTTAAACCAACTTGGCTCCCATTCGCTGCAAATTTTGCATGTGAACGATTACCCAGGAAGGACCAAACCCAAAGATTTAAATGATTCGGATAGAGTTTTTCCGGGTGAAGGTGCCGCCCCTTGGAATGAAATTCGCCAAATAATTGGAAGAACATCACCAAACTGTGTGATTTCCCTTGAGCTTTTCAATCGGGATGTTTGGAAAATGATGCCCCAAAAAGCGATTTTGATCGGTCTTCAAAAAATGAAGAATTCGTTCGAAGGCAAATAAAATGATATTCCAAGATGTCATTCTACTGCTTGCCGTATGCAATCTCTTGAATTGCCAGGCAATACATCCATTTCATGACGAAATCCCTTCCACAGCCCAAAACCTTCTTGAGATTCCACTAGATACCAATTGGCATGGCTGGCTAGAGCAAGATCGCAAATCCCGTTTGTCAAAAACCCAAATGGAAAAGGAAATCAATAAATCCAACACCCTCATAAAGAATCACTGGTCTTTGGAAAACCATATTCTGAAATTTGATGGGAAAGGGCATTCCATTGAAACCAAATCCGTATTCCGGGACTTCAAGCTTTGGCTGGAATGGAAAATTCCACCACAAGGTGACATTCTAATTCTGCTTCGTGGGGTACCCGGCCCTCGATTTTGGGATTACAAAAAAGGACCTGCCGAAGCTTCAACCAAAGGTTCTGGTGGTCTATTTCTTAATAAAAGGTTCCAGCCTTTTCCCAGCAAAAATGCTGACAAACCGTTATCCGAATGGAATCAGGCTTTGATCAAAATGCGTGGGGATAGGGTCTCGGTTTGGCTGAATGGTTCACAGGTTCTAGAAGAAGTTCCATTGGAAAATTCATGGGACCGACGCAAACCTTTACCCTTGGAAGGTCCAATTGGCATTCAAGCCAGAGGCACAAGCTTCGAGATAAAATCGATGGCAATTATGTTGCTGGAACCCTAATAATTTCAATGACTTAGCTAAAACCATAGGTCGCCTTGACACCCCCCCCTGACTTCGCATATTTGGCCAACTTGCCAAAAGGCATTAGCCTGTGAGCAGGGAGACCGGTCCGTGATTCACCCCTCAAAAAATCGAATTCCATTGAACCGCCGCAGTTTACTCATTGCAGGGGGCTGGGTAGCCCTTCAATCCTTGTTAGTCCCTGGTTGTATCAAATCACTCGAATCACTTGCACGCAAAGGGGATGAAGTTGAACGGGAAAAATATGAAATCAAAGTCTTGGGCGAAGTTTGCACAATAGGTAATGCAGAACCCGTACCCCTTGGGGGAGTAGGCATAGTAACCGGACTGGATGGTACTGGTGGGGAACCAGCCAACGATGGAAACCGGGCAGTTTTGGAAGACGATCTCAAAAAATTAGGTGTTAAAAACATCAAGGAACTACTGTCTTCTCCTGATAATGCATTAGTTTTGGTTTCTGCCAGCATCCCTCCCGGCGCCCGAAGGGACGATTTGCTGGATGTTCAGGTAACGCTACCCCCACGAACTAAAGCAACCAGTTTAAAAGGGGGGCATCTACACATATGCACCCTCTATAACTACGATTTTGCCCAGAATTTAAAGCCCGATTACCAAGGTAGCCGTGGGGCCCTTCGGGGGCACCCCATAGCAAGAGCAGGTGGTCCTCTCCTTGTTGGTTTTGGTGACGACAAAACTGGCGATGTCAGTTTCCGCCAAGGAAGCCTCTGGGGCGGTGGAAAAACCATGATCGATATGCCCCTCAACCTAGTTCTTAACCCGGACCAACAACTTGCCAAAGTTTCCAAGCAAGTTGCTGACCGGGTGAATGAGGCATTTCCAGGAACCTCGCCTGGAAACCCCGGCAACGCACCAGCAGTTGCTAAAAATAATCAAGTGATTTCCCTTAAGGTGCCTCCTTGCTACCGGCACAATTTGCCCCGCTATTTGCGGGTTGTTCGCATGATTCCCTTGGCTGCTTCCCAAGGAGAAATTACCGCCTATCGTCAAAAACTTGAAGAAGATCTTCTGGATCCTCGGAATACTTTGATTGCCGCCCTAAGATTAGAATCATTGGGAAAGGAAAGTATTCTAGGCCTCAAGCGCGGACTTGAAAGCGACAATGATCTGGTCCGATTTTGCTCAGCGGAATCCCTGGCCTACCTTGGTAGCCCTGCTTGCGCTGAAGAGTTGACCCATTGCATTGAAAAACAACCAATCCTTCGTGCCTATTGCTTCACAGCAATGGCTTCGATGGATGAAGCAATTTGCCAAATCAAGCTTCGCGAAATTTTGGCCAGCGACATGGATGACGAGACCAGATACGGTGCCTTCCGTGCATTACGGGCTATCGATAACGAAGCGGATGCGGTTGCGGGCGAACACCTGAATGACGCCTTTTGGCTGCACAGGGTTGCCCCCCAAGCCGCTCCTATGGTCCATGTTTCTACTAGTCGTCGTGCGGAAATCGTTCTTTTTGGGAAGGACCCCTCCCTTAGGGCACCTTTTTCGATCCAAGCCGGGGATTTCACTCTTACTGCTGGAGAGGAGGATGAACGCTGCAGCATCACCAGAATTGTCCCAGGGCAAGGTGAACCTCAACGGCGAAATTCAACCATGGCCATCTATGACATCCTTCGCCTAATGGCTTCTATGGGGGCAGGGTATCCGGAAGCCCTTGAATTCATTCAGCAAGCAGAACATGGTAAGGCGGTTTCTTGCGTGGTTCGTAGGGATGCCCTACCCAGAACGCTAACCGTTCAAGAACTGGCAAAAATAGCCCGTCAAGGCAAATCCATTGATCTCAGTGATGAAGATCTCATCCGCTCTGGATCAGAACCCGGTGCGCTTCCTGGACTTTTTGCGTCTAGTAATACCCAAATTAAATCAAAGTAAGTTATCTCAAAAACCCAAGGGATCCGTCCTACCCTTTTCATTCACCCAGGCCATGATGGGCGCATGGCCGCCGGACAACTAGGGTTATGCTTACCCGTCTCGAGTTGTCCGGCTTCAAGTCCTTCGCGGACAAAACCCGGCTCGACTTCCCTCGTGGTATCAGTGCGATTGTTGGTCCCAATGGGTCCGGCAAAAGCAATGTTGTAGATGCAATCCGATGGGTTTTAGGCGAACAAAGTGCCAAAAGCCTGCGTGGCGATGGTATGACGGATGTCATATTCAATGGTTCAGCCACCAGAAAAGCAATGACCCAAGCCGAGGTGGTGCTGGTGCTTGATAATCAGGCAGGCCTATTCCCCCTCTCCGTTCCCGAAGTGCGAATTGCCAGGCGAGTAAATCGCCAAGCCGAATCAGAATACCTCATCAATGGAAAGCCATGCCGGCTCAAAGATATCCGTGACCTGTTTTTGGGAAGTGGTGCAGGCTCGGACTCATTTTGCGTCATTCAACAGGGGCAGGTTCATGCGCTTCTCCAAGCGTCACCAAAAGATCGAAGATCACTTTTTGAAGAGGCGGCAGGAATAAGTCGGTTTAAATCCCGAAGGCAAGAAGCCCACAAAAGGCTAGAAAATATTGATCAACATATCGCTCGCCTTGTTGATATTTTAAGCGAAGTCGAAAAACAACATCAGGCCGCTAACCTTCAAACTTCCAAAGCCGCAAAATACCGTGAGTTGCGAGAAACCATTCGCTTGGCCCGTGTGAGGTTGAGCTGGCTCGAATGGAATGAAATTCAAAAGCGTTTACCAGTAATTGAGGAAGCTCTTGGCAAACCTGATGAAATATTAGCCCAACCAAAATCAATGGAGGGCCACGAAGAAAAACCTGACTTATTTGAATTGGAAATAGAAGCAACAGCTTTGGCCACCCAAGCCGAAGAAGCTCGTTCAAAATTGGAACAGGTGCAAAAATCTCTTGATGGAGGATTTCGTTCGCGGGCAGGGTTAACCAGGGACCTTACAGACGCACGCGAGCGTTTTGCCAGGCTCATTATTCGATGGCGTGATGGCAAAACCTGGCTGGAAACTACAGAGTTAGAAATCAATCTGGCCGAACAAGACCTGGCGGATCTTCAACCAAAATTATCCGCATCTGAAGAAAACGATAATTTATTTCGGCAAAACCTTTCTGGTCTTCGTGAGCAAGCCGATACGAACCGGTCCAGACAATTGGAATCACTAAGGCGTCAAAACGAAATTAGTGGCCAGTTTTCAACCCAGAATAATTCACTCGAACAGGTGATTTCAGCACACGATCGGCTGAAAGCGACAAAAGAACAGCAAGTGGCAGACCTTGATCGTTTGCGCCAATTGGTTACTAAGCTTGAAACAGAAGAAGCAAAAGGCCAAATAGCAGCCAGCGTTTCCATGGCTGAATTGGAAACAGCCAGGCAAGACAAAGAAACAAAGTCCAGACAACTGATTCAAACAAGAATTCAAAACCAAAAACTTTTGGTGGAGCGAGGCGAAATCCGCAGTCGTCTCGAGGTTCTGGAACAATTGGAACTTTCCCAAGAAGGCTTGGCTCCTGGAGTTCGCACAGTACTTGAATTGAAAAAGAATAGTAAGAATCGAGCGTGGAATGGGGTTATTGGGTTAGTTGCCGACTCACTCAGAGTTCGGCGCGAGTATGCTCATTTGGTGGAAATTGCACTTGGCGATTTCTCCCAGCGGTTCTTGGCTGAAAACAAAACCCAAGTTTTGGCGGCACTTGGCAAAGAAAGCCAAAACCTCCAGGGCCGGGTTGGCTTCATCTTCCCATCTGAAAATTTCAACCTTGAGGATGACTCCATTCTCCCCTCAGGGGACCATCATGGCTTGGTGGCGAGGGCATCCAACCTGATTAGTTGCGAACATCCAAAATTTATTGGCCTCCCCGACCGTTTGCTTGGTAAAACCCTTATCGTAAAGAACCTAGAAAGCGCATTTCAACTTGCTTCTAAACTGCAATCATTTAGGTTTATTACCCTGTCTGGCGAAATGATCGACGAATTCGGCTCCATCGTTTTAGGAAAGCTCCCAGTCGAGGGCGGCGTGCTTTCCAGGAAGAACGAAGTTAAAGATTTAAGGGAAAGTCTTGCTCAAGTTGAAAGCGACCTCGGAGAAAACGAAATCCAGCTTGCCCGGGAAAAACGGCAACTGGATACTCTTGAAGCTGGCCTTGCAACCCTTGAATTAAAAACAAGGGATCTCACTCAGTTAGCCTCAGACTTAGCAGGAAAACTGGACCGCGAAAGGATAAGTCTGGATTCCGCCAACCAGGAACAACTGGCCGGCCAACAAGAAGAAAGAAGGCTGGAAACAGAAATCAAACGCTTGAGAATCGAAGTTCAAGAAATCAAAAACCTGCTTGAATCCTCTGAAAAAGCTACTTCCGGTTTTCAGTCTGTCCTCGATCGAATCAACATTCAAATCGAGGAAGTTGCCAAAAAGGAAACAAATGCACGCACCGAAACGGAAAAACTTCAGGCATGCGCAAATCAAATCAATCTAAAAATCCAAATCCTAAAACGTCAAAAAAGCGAAAAAATGATTCAAATCGAATCTATAGGTGAGGATTTAGCCCGGGAACAACGCAACCTCAAGGAACGGGAATCCCAACTGGCACATTTAGATCAAATTTTGCTCACCACAGCAATGAACCAAACCACCAGCCAAATAAGTTGGGCTGTTATCCGGGAGGCAAAACGAAAAGCTGAAAATTCCCTAAGCGTGAACCGTCAAAAATTGGAAAAGTTGGCCCAAGATACTTCCAGTCAATTGAATGAGATCAACCAACGGCAAGCGAATTTCTCCAGTATGGAAAAAGAGCGACAGCGCTATATGGTTCGCATAGAACAAATTCAGGATCGTTTACGCGAAGAGGAAATCACTGATATCAATCAAATCCAACCTGATGCAACTTGGCTTGCCGAACCCTTCAACCGCGACAACGACCTAAATACCATCAAGGAACTGCAAATCCAACTCCAGCGTTTGGGTTCAGTCAATCACGATTCTGCCCGTGAACTTCTACTCCTCGGGGAACGCAAAGAAATGCTGCACGACCAGCTAAGCGATCTTCAAGGAGCAAGGAAAAATCTTCTTGAATCCTTGGAAAACCTGAATCTGATTGCAACCAAAAAATTTGTGGAGTGTTTTTCTGCTATTCAAGAACATTTCAGGGATCTGTTTAGAAAAATCTTTGGCGGTGGAACTGCAGAGCTTTCCCTCGAAGATCCGGCCTATCCTCTGGACACTGGAATTGAGGTTCTAGCTCGGCCCCCTGGAAAGGATGCCGCACGCTTGTCCTTGATGTCCGGTGGAGAAAGAACCATGACTGCCGTGGCTCTTTTATTAGCTGTTTTCAAAAGCCGACCAGGACCGTTTTGTTTGATGGATGAGGTTGATGCCGCCCTTGATGAGGCCAATGTTGATAGATTTGCCGGAGTTTTGAAAGAGTTTAGCGAGAAAACCCAATTCATCCTTATTTCACACCACAAACGAACCATGGCTTCAGCAACGGTCCTACATGGCATAACTATGAAGGAACCTGGTATTTCGACTCGCTATTCAGTCGATGTGGAAGATTATATGAGCCAAAAAGGTAAGGCAAATGATTCAGGCCCATTAGCCGCTTGAATAATATCCGAATTAGTGATATTCGGTTCTTTTTGGGAAAAAAACATCAAAGGCAAAAAGCCCATCTTCTAATGCGTGAACTTCATGGGGTGTACCACCAGGGATCCTGTAAATATCTCCGGGTAAAAGAACTTTAGCTTTTCCGCCTACCACAAATCGGGCTGAACCACTGACAACGATTCCAACCTGTTCATGGGGGTGGAAGTGAAGGGTTACAACAGCCAAGGGCTCCATTTTGACCCGACTCAGGGTTAGATGCTCCCCAGAATCTAACCTTGCTTTTACCCCAGGAAACAAGAGCTTACTTGTCTCCCCATCATTAGATGGAAAAAACTTGTCCATATCATGGGTTCTCGACCACAATTAATTAAAAATTTTCTAGCGCAGTGTGGTACCAAGAAGAAAATGAACCTCAGCAGTTTGCTTAACAATAAGACTCATGCTCAAAGGTTCAAACACAATGCTACCCTGCCCATTTGGTGCCCACGAACTAGGATCTACTTGAGATTTGATCGAATCAACAATTCCAGTCAGGGTCTGTGAAAACTGCGCTTGGGATGCCGCAACCATGTTCATTCGAGAAAATGGGTCCATATAAACATTGTTTAAGCCAGCCACATTGTTGTTTCCAAAAATCGGTAGCAAATCCCCAATGTAATAAGACCTAGTAACCATTGTTTCTCGTGCAGTTTCCTGGGTAGTAACCTGAACTTCTTCACTTCGAATGATGTAAGCAATTCCCAAATCAGAAAACACCTTGCGCAAAACACTCCGAGCACTCCAATTTCTTGCCCGTATATTTATAGGGGTTTCCAAGCCAATTCCAGCGGTTTCAAGGGCTTGCTTATCAATTACCAGTGGAATACCCAATTGCTTTTCCATCGCATCAAGAAAGTATTTGAGCTGCTCACCTTCCATCGTGAGACTCATTGATGATCCCAGTGCCTTAACAATCGTCTTTTCCTTCTCACTCATGCGGGAACTAGAAGATCGCCTTTTTGATTTCTCAGACCAATCATCTGGAAACACCATATCACCAACAATCGGAACCCCAGCAGCCTCAATTTCTCTCAATGCCCCTAGCATCGAACTGTTGATGCGAGTGTTCAGATCACGGCCATTTTGGATAGCCCCACGTGTTCCCGACATTTGGTTGGCAGCAACAACAGCAGGGTTTCCAGAATCTTTGCGAGACAATTCTGCCAAACGACGATTGGCTTCAACCGATTTTCCCGAATCGCCCAAACGGCTGATCTCCCTCAACTGACGGGATGTTTCTATTTGCTGTTTTTCAGTTTCAGTCAGAGCGGGCTTGGAAACCTTGGGCTTGGATAGTGTAGAAGCCCCTTCCAACGAGTCCGTCATCCTTGTAGAGGCAAGACCGCTACGCTTTTTGGCGACTTGATCCAAAAGCACCGTCCGCCTTTTTTCCGGAATTGCCTGTTCGCCTTGAATTATATTATCTGCTGCATCCAATGCCAAACGGGCTTTTTCGGGATCTTTACGATACCATTCGTTATATTCACGAATTTGTTCGCGAAATAGCGATTCAGCTCTTGCTTGAGATACAGCTAACCTGGCTTGGGCTTCTTTGAGGGGGTCTTTCGATGCCAAATCTTGGCAAAGGGATTTGGAAACCTCTGAAGTTACAAGTAATATGGCAACAAAATAAACGCATTGCCGCATGACCCATCCTCCCTGATGGTAATTTTACTAGTGGAATCCTACTTCACTTTTGTAAGTTCAGTTTGCAATTTAGGTAATAGGTCAAACATTTTTTACCGGAAAAATCGGAAAAGACGAAATCAGTATGCGGTACTATAACACTAATCTAATTTTTCTGCCCATGTAATGAGACGGTTCCTAACTTCCCCCAACAAAAAGATGGAACCAGCAACACAAAGGCCTGAATCCTTGTCTAATTCCGGCAGCACCCTATCCAATGCATCACTAGGACTGTTATGAATCGTTACATGAGGGTCGCCTTCAGCTCCTACTGCAAGCGGAAGATGTTTTTTCACCTCCTCGGGCTCCATTGCTCTTTGGCCCAAAGTGTACTTAGTTAAATGGATCTCATCGAAGTACTGAGCAAGCAAGGCAAGCATTTCGCCAACCGATTTATCTCGACTTACCGCAAATAATAATTTCTTTTTTCCGCTAACCGGCCAATGCCTTAACATTTCAACCAACGCCTCAATTGAGGCAACATTATGCGCAGCATCAACAACAATCCATGGTTTTTTGCAAAGCGTCTCGATTCGTCCAGGCCAGTTTACATCTGACAATCCTTGATAAACTGCCGCCTCAGGAATCTCGGTCCCACGAATCTTCAACTGATCGACAACACCCAATACCAATGCTGCATTTCTGGCCTGATGATTGCCAGACAAGCCAACTTGCACGGAATCTCTGTCGCAAACTGGCGTTTTAATTTGACATTCCACTCGGTCCCAAACAATTGCGGGTTCAGGCCTATCGTCAGCCCAAACATGAATCTCTTTCCCCAATTCCCACTGAGGGGCCCCGTTTAATCGCGCCACATTTCTTATAACCTGCTTTGGACCCGATTCTTCAACTCCAAAAACAACTGGTATGCCCGGCTTAATTATTCCCGCCTTTTCATAGGCAATTTCCTCGAGAGTTTCACCAAGTACTTGAGTGTGATCAAGGCCTATTCCAGTAATCAAAGTAATAATTGGCTTACATACATTGGTCGCATCTAATCGCCCACCCAAACCCGTTTCAAGAATAACCCAATCAACCTGCCGAGACCGAAACAACAAAAATGCTGCAGTTGTGGCAACCTCGAAAAAAGAAGGGGGCTCTTTTAGCGCTGACTTGACGGCGCTTTGAACACGCAAAATATAACCACCAAGCTCCGTTTTTGAAACCGGACAACCATTTATTTGAAAGCGTTCGGTCACATCCCTTATATGAGGTGAAACAAATAACCCGGTCAGCCAACCACTCTTTCTCAAAATTGATTCCAGCATGGCGCAGCAGGACCCCTTCCCTTTAGTCCCTGCAACATGAATTATTCTCAAACCGTCTTGGGGGTTACCCAGATTCGCCAATAAAGCTCGCATGCGCTCTAATTTCAAATCCTCTGGAAGAGCAGATTTTCTTTCATAATCAATTAAGCTGTCCCAATAAGCTTGGGCTTGAGACCAAACACTTTCTAAATCCCTATCTGCCACCTCGTACCCCCAGTTGGGCTTAGCTTGATGGGCCACAAAAGAAATATATTGCCACATCTATCCCAAACCAGCTTATTCATCTACGATTGGCATACACAATTGCCTCAGGAAAGCCTCACATTTATCTCCGGTGACTCCCGCAATCTCAGAAGCCACTTCTCTGGATGAACGCGACTCAGAGGCGGTTGCCAATATTCTGGGTAAGGCATAAAGCAATTTAAGTGTTTCCATTCCAACAGGCTCAATCCTGACATGGTGGCCGAGTTTTTCCATTTCCTGCCACATTTGCCGACTTTTGCCCTGAAGCGAAAGATCGTCGTCGGGCCTTAGCAATATCAGGTGATCGACCATTGAAGGTTCAAATTGAAGGCTTAACAACTTGGTGGTCAAATCCTTTAATTTACCTTGCCCCCTACCGAGGAACAGTCCCACTCCGACGCGCCAAGGCTTGCCCCCTTGGCAAGTCCAATGGCCAATTGCTATTACTCCGTAAGTTGGATGGTCACCAAAATCAAATCCCTCCACCACATGCTGCAGTCGCCATGGTCCGACTCTAACCCCATGATCATTAACCAAGCGGAGGATTAACCCGAGTCCAGCTTGAAGTTCTCTGGTTGCGCCGGCAATCGCTCCATCAGAGTGAAGTTGGCGAGCCGCCGACCTCATTTCTAAATCCCAGAGGTCAACGATTGCCCCGGATAGGTGGTTCCCCATAGTAAGGGCCGTCGGCTCCACAGCTTGTAATTCACAAACAGACCGAACATTCACTTCCTGAGGTAACTTGTCCAAACGGGAAGTTCCATCAATCACTAACCGATTAAGCAGTAGTTCAGAAGATACACTAGGAGTATCAGGCCCTTTCCGCTCCATAGGTAGCAAAGAACTTATCTCTGCAGGGCTTATGTAAGCATTTTCAGCTTGCTGCCTCGAAGACTCCGCTTCACCAAAAACAATGGCATCAAACATTTGGCGAAATTGCTGCAACATGTCACGCAAAGTTGCTTCGGTTCGGGCAATTCGGTCTATTTGCTCAGGCTGAAAAGGAAAACAGGATGGTAAAAACGAAAAACATCCATGGGTTGAGTGCAAACCTTTCAACCGAGCTTCCACAACCATTCGAACCAGTTCAGAAGGCGGAGGGTCCAACCGCAAAGCTTGGACAGTCCCTTGGCCTGGCAAATGTACCGGGTTGGTCAAACGGTCTCGCATGTACCCATCCAGAGACGGGACAAACCTGTTCCACAAACCTCTCTCGGCAAATAACAAGAACCCAATCCCCTGCAACTGGTGCATGCACTGGACTATTCCTGCAAAAAAGCTTTCAGCGACCTTGTGAACATCCTCGCCTCGCCTTGCAAGTAACAGGTCCTCTAACTGGTCAAAAGCAACAAAAACAGGCACCCGCACTTCTCTTAAAACACCTAAAAGCGCTTTAAATAACGAAAGAACCAAATCCTGGCGACTTGGTCGAACATGAAAATCCAACTCGGCAAAACCATAAGTTAGAAAACTTGCCAGTTCTGACTCGTCCCCACCAAGAACGGCTTGGGTAAAACCGCGAATCACTGCAGATCGCATCAAACCCTGCGAGGAACGGCCACTTGATTGGGCAGCATGGTTGACAATCAATGCCAATGCCTTATCTTTGCCGATCCCTGCTTCACCGCACCACCTCACTACAGTGCCGGGATTTAATACCCAATTTGCTCCTTGAGACAATTGGCCTGAAATCCAATTGCACCGTTCTTCCGCCTGCTGGCTACCCAGCCCCAGGCTTCTCAACCAGCGCCCCAACATTGGCGTTGGAAAGAGATCAATTTTCGCTTGAGGCGTCATCCCACTAAGTGCCTGCTCCAAAGTGCGGGCAACCACCTGCTCCCCTATAGCCAATAACGGCCTTTCCCGACCATGACGGCCCCCGCCAAGTAAAGTGTCTATAACCTGAAAAAAAAGGTACTCAAGGAAATCAGTATCCCTTTGATAAGAACCTGGCGTCACCAACAAATGAATTCCGTCGCTTTTTCCCGTTTCACCGTGCTTGATGGAATGCAATAAATGTGTTTTACCGGCGCCCTTGTTGCCCAGAATGGGCAGAACCTCGGCTGGGGAGGCATGCTGTGACCTGAATTGGTCTATTAAACCCAAAAGCAATGCTCTTTCTCTGGCATATAGTTGGGGCACATGAAACCGTCCACAGGAATCGTCATCACTGTTTCGGGCAAAATGATTGCGAAACGGATTCCCTAAATGGCGAAAAACATCCATCGCTTCTTTGTAGGCGACTGGGTCAAGTTCACTAGTCGATTCAAACACTTTTCCCATGAATCCGCCCTCCTGGCGATTTCCTACCAACGATTTGGCATGATGATCCTGAATTAACTAATCAACCTGGAGCCGAACTGGCGTAATAAGTCACCTCATGACCCACGAGCAACGCCATAGCCGGCTCCGGAATGCTGTAAAGTGTCCCGGTCCAAGGATGAAGTAAAATTTTCCCTGCAAAATGAAGTTTTCGAATGACATCTTGAAATATTCCAGAAGTTAGCTTTCGCCCTAATTTTTCTTCAACCTCCCTATACAGAACGGGCAATTCTATGTCACAACTGCCATTTTCAGATACAGATTGTTTTTGAATTGCTGCTCTTAAAACTGCCAATATTTCATTCTCCACGCTGATAACTAAATCGATCTCCCGCGACCCATCCATCGGATCGCCCAAAATTGCCTTCAAAGCAACCGTTAGTTGATCCAATCTGGCAATATTTTCTTTGACCTTGGAAACCAAAGCACGGTCCTGGTCCTTCCATTGCTCAAGGTGCCGCAAGAAGTCATTGATTACCGGCGCTCCCTGCTCCCGAAGCCACTGAAAACCTTGGCTAGTTACTTGATGAGTTGCACCTTCCTCCCCAACATTTCCATCCATTAGACCCATTTCCGAAATAAAGGAAGCGGCATCCCGCCCATTTTGGTTGTTGGGAAATAAGCCATTTTTTGCATTTTTTATTGAACCTGCGGGCATACCCAAAACGGCAGAGCTTAAACCCTGACGAACAAGTTCAAAAACCGGTGGCCTCACATTGGGCTCCCGAATCGAATGGGAAATTTAGGGTGAATAGACAAGAAACAACCCAGTCTGGCGGGACTAAGTGTTTCACATCCTCAAATTACTTATCGGATATCGGGCATGCGGGCCTGAACGGCGGTGCGGATTTGATCAATCTGGAGGCCAAATCCGTCCAATAAATCGATGGGATTTTGGTAAAGCCTTAGCATTTCCTTACATTTTAGTTTCACAAAACCAGTGTTAACCAGCGTTTGCATCCAATCCAGTAGCCCGGAATAAAATCCAGTCCCATCCAGCAGTGCAACCGGTTTTTGGTGAATTCCTAATTGGGCCCAGGTAAGAATTTCAAAAAGCTCATCCAAAGTTCCAAATCCACCAGGCAATGCCACAAAGGCATCCGCCTGATCGGCCATTATTGCTTTCCTTTCATGCATGGTCTGGGTAATCACCAATTCTGTCAGCCCACCGTGGGCCAATTCCTTGTTAACCAAGGCTTGTGGTATCACCCCCAAAGCTTCACCACCTTTTTCCAAAACTGCATCAGCCAGTGCACCCATCAACCCAACATGACCGGCACCAAAAACAAGGCGAACATTCCTCTCAGCCATCAAGAAACCCAAAGTTCTAGCTTCATTGTCAAACTCAGGAGAGTTGCCAATCCTTGATCCACAAAATACCGCTAGACTCCAAACCCGTTTTTCTTTTACTGATCCATTCTGTTTCATTTTGAAATTTCCTTGCTTTTGCATGGGAAATGAATGGCTACCCTAGTACCTATTTCCGGGTTGGATTTGATTTCCAAACGGGCCCCCATCTGCTCCATGGTTGATGACAGAAAAGCCAAACCCAATCCCATTCCGGAACTTGCCCCGTGAACTAATGCGTTGTTTTGCTTCGTGGTATATCCTGGCTTCAAACAGTTTTCAAGTATTTCAGGTGACATACCCTGCCCGTTGTCTTTAACAATTAGGCTTGGCCCTTCTTGGCCTTCCGATCCACTAACCCTAATACCTATTTTACCCCTCCAGCCGCACACCCTTAAAAGAGACTCCTTTTGTTGAACAGCCCCTTGGCTTTGAGCATGTGCCTCTTTCAACATCCGACTCCGGCGCTCAAAAATAGCATCCCGAGAATTGACCAGCAGATTCTCAAGAGCTTGCGCCAAATGGGAATCATCTGCCCAAACCAACCATGGCCCACCCCGAGGATTCTCCCCTTCCGAATCGACATCGCAACTGACATCAATTTGCCAACGCTGGTCTGCCAAATCTTTCCAGATGGCATGCACTGATTTAGCCAACTTATCCAATTCAACTAATCTAGGCTGGTATTGACCTGGATCTCTTCTAAGCGCCTGAAGGGTTTGACGAACCCGATCGCTAACTTGGCCAAGCAACCGTTTCAACTCCAGAAGCCGATTGCCTTGCACGCTTTCATCCAAAACCACTTTGGATGACTCATAGCGAATACAGTCATCAACCAGCCTACCCGGGGGCAAAAGAAGATTTTGCAAATTATGGGCATACGCACCGGCAACCACCTGAAGGCTTTTCAAGATCTGGTCCTGCTGCTCCAACCGGTTTTGCAAAAGTTCTGCTTCTGCAGCCAATTTCTCCTCCCTTGCATGGAAAACTTCAGCCGCAGCCTCCAGTTGTGATTCCCTAATTTTGCGTTTTTCCTTTCGGCTCAACGCCCGTTGCCTGATACTCCAGCCCAACCAAAAAATGGAAGCACCCAAAACCACAGACGTAATGGCTAATGCCTTTCTGGCTCCCCTCCGGCGATCTTCTTCCTGGGCTCTTCTGACCTGGTAAGTCCTTAATTGCCCCTCCGCCCGAACTTTGGTACCACTCCCACCCGCCAAATCCACTAACCATTCCTTGGTTGCAGCCCCGAAAGGTCGGGGCAATCCCGAACTCCACTCAACTGCTTTTACATCCGGGTCATCAAATTCCACTGCAAGCCTATAGATGTTAGGAAATAACGGCAGTTGCTGATTGATTGTTATTGAGGTAGGAACTCCTAACGCATCCAAAAACTCCAACAAGTCTTCGCGAGCTTCTCTTTCTTCCTGCGTCGCTTGATTTCTGCGCGCCAGTTCCTGAACCCTCCTGGCTAAACCCACTAAATCCGCTTGGCCAATTCGAGCCTCGTTAAACCATTCCTCCATGATTCCACGCTCAAGGTCGGACTGTTCAACTGGTACAAAAATTTTCGCATCCCGCCAAAAAAACATGATGCTCACCATGATCATGGCTGGAACAATCACGGCACCAAGGGCCACCTCCAGCCAAGAACGCCATTGGGGAACCACGAAGTCACGCAATCCCCCCCCATTACCTTCACTTGATTCTGGAGTCATGGCCTACCAGCCTCCATCCTCAACAGCCTTTGTTTCCTTGAAAAGTTATCACCATTACCTACCGAAATTACCCTAATTGTTGCGCCTGTTTTTGTTGGCTCTAGGTGAATCAAATGCTCCCCGGTACCGGGCATTCGATCCCCCATGGCATCAAAAAAGGGCCACCCATCCTCTTCAATATTCCCCCCCGCTTTAAACTGAAGCGAATATTTACCGACCCCTTCACCTTCAGAGAGATCCTGCTTCACTTTTAGCAGGCTAAAACCTTTCCTCAGGTTTTCGGAATAGATTTTTGGTCCTTCTGGCAATGGACCCCAGGTGGCTAAAATAGCCCCAGCAACATTCCCCCAAAGCAACAAATCGTCTGTACTGTTGCTTTGCCATTTATTTTCAACAGAAGGATTGGGTTTAAAACCAGCCAAAAAACAGGCAGGATCCTGATGGCTAAAAAACACCAACTCAAAAGGCAAATCCTCCAACGGCCACAAAAGCCTTTGGTCGCGAAAAACCCTATTGAATCCGGGAGTATCACCAAAAGCCACCAAGGGCAGATCCTTGGGGTTATTGGTCGGAAGGCGCCTAGCCAAAGCACCCAGAAAACGCCTGCATGGATCCGCCTGACCTCCCATCACAATCCACGGCCTACCTAATTTCCGACTCTCACCTAACTCACTTGCAAAATCGTTTGCGGCTTTGAGCTCATGACGGTTAGGGTTTTCCATCGCAGCCACACCAGACCTGATCCGAATGGGGTTGCCCCAAATTTGCCCTTTCCAATTCTCCTGCGATTCAAATGCGGATCGGAATGAATCCAACACATCCACTCCATAGGGATCATCCTCCCAAACAACCATGGCTGGCGATGAAGGGGCAATAGGTTGGTATAAATCTCGCACATAGCGCGTCACAACTTCGGCAATTCGGCGGTTGTTAAACCCAAAACGAAAGGTTCGTCCCGGATAAACCTTCATGAGTTGCTCATGCGATGGTAAATCTTCCGTTTGCGCAACTTTTTCGCCGTCGAGGTTAACCATTCCGGATTGAACGGTGTCTGCGGTGGCAGTTTGTAAGAGCAGCAGAGGCCTCTTATCCTCCGCAAGCCCCTCTGAATAAATCCGCATTGCTTTGGCCAAACGCATTGCTGATTCCGTGGTCGATCCGCCAATCACCGCCAAAATCCTACCACTTTCCCCGATTTCCCCTGCCAGTAAATCACCCATTGCGCCAGTTTCCATGGCCCATCTCCAGCGAAGGGTTTTATCCCCCACTTTCAGGACCACCTCTGGCACCAAACCTTGATTGTCAGGAACCGCTTGGCTTAGATCCAGTTCGCCCAAATTCCCCGCAAAGCCCTTTACTTCATTTTGAAGGGCCTGAACAAAACGCTGCCAAGAAACCATGGAGGTGGGGGGGGCCAACCAAAGAATGTAGCGATCCTGTGACATGTCCACTGGATCTTGAATCCACCAATATCCCATAAAACTGGCGAAAAACGAAATAAAAATGCCAAAACCAAACCTTTGATAAATGCTCAGTGAATGCATGAAGAGGCACCTGAAAGAAGAAGGCTCAGCATTGGCTATGCTAACGGTCTTTGGGTTCGTATCCTTACTGTTGATGACGTTTGTGTCAGTTTGAAAGCACACATTCAGCCATGGTTTTAAATTTGTCAGGCTTTTAGGACGAGGAACTTCACCGTCGTGAACGGCTCAATACCCGAACTTCCCCTCACTGTGGTCATTTTCGGTGCATCCGGTGACCTAACAGCCCGAAAACTGGTTCCATCTTTGTACCGCCTTTATGTTAAAGGCAGGCTACCGACTAATCTCCAAATCGTTGGAGTATCGCGGACCCCTCTTTCACACCATGAATTTTGCCAAAGAATGGAAAGATCCGTTCGTGAATTCGCCAACAAAGAATGGTCACCCGAAATATGGGCCACATTTTCTAAGACTATTTTCTATACCCCTGGTGATGGCGCAAGTGATGGTGGTCTGACGAATCTTGAAAAGTTCTTGGTCGAAAGGGAAGCGCTATCCAAAGGCGGGGCCCGACTTTACTATTTCTCCGTATCACCGGAACTATACGAAGGAATTTTAAAGCGCCTTGATTCGGCTGGTTTTCTTCAGGAGCAGAGCGCCGAAAAATGGCGCCGGCTGGTTGTCGAAAAACCCTTTGGCAAAAACTTAGAAAGCGCAAAAACCCTTAACTTGGCTATGGGGCGGTATTTACGCGAGGACCAAATTTATCGAATTGATCACTACCTTGCCAAAGAGAATGTTCAAAACCTTTTAGTCTTCCGTTTCGCTAACACCATTTTCGAGCCGCTTTGGAACCACAGCTACATCGACCATGTTCAATTGACCGTTGCCGAATCAGTTTTAGTTGGAAACCGTGGTGACTACTACGATCAAGCTGGCGTAATCCGCGATATGTTTCAAAATCATCTGCTTCAAGTTTTAACCGTAATGACCATGGAGGCACCATCTAAATATAGCGCAGACCTACTTCGGAATGAAAAAGTTAAGGTATTAGAAGCGATAACAATTCCAACTGTGGAAGAAGCCAGTAATCAAATAGCACTTGGCCAGTACCAAGGCTATCTAGAAGAAAAGGGCGTACCAAAAAACAGCAAAACACCAACCTTCGCATCCATAAAGCTAGATATCGACAACTGGAGATGGCGCGGGGTGCCTTTCTATCTTCGATCCGGAAAAGGGATGCGGAACCGGGCCAGCGAAATTCTTATCCAGTTTCGCTGCCCTCCCCACCTGATGTTCCCCCTCCCTCCCGGTTCATCACTTCAATGCAATAGGCTTGCAGTTTGTATACAGCCAGATGAAGGAATTCACCTAAATTTTCAAACAAAAGTACCTGATCAAGAAAAGCTGGTGCTTAAGCCAGCTGACATGGAATTTACCTACGGAAAAGCCTATTCCTCCTTTTCAATCCCCGAGTCTTACGAACGACTTCTCCTAGATGCCATTTTGGGTGATGCCTCCCTGTTTATGCGAAGTGATGAAATCGAAAGATCATGGGCAATCATGGATCCCTTCATTCAGGCTTACGAGCAGGCCAACGGTATTTGCCCGCAATCCTATCCAATAGGCTCAATGGGACCGGAGAATTCCGAGGCGCTCCTTGCAAAAACCGGGCGTGAATGGATTCCGCTATATGCCGAGCGAAATACCTAAGCTTCTTCCAAAAATATCCCATTAACAATCAAAGCCGCCTCAATGGTTCAGCGAACCTTGCCTTGCACTTTTTATTCATTAAAGACTAAATTCAGACCATTCTGAAACGGGTGCCTTAGAGGCAAAATTAATATGGAATTGCTGCAACTTGCCTTCAAAACACTGCATGAATTGGTGCAAGTTGACACTCTGCAAAGCTGGTTGGCAACCCACGGATTTTGGTTTTATGGCTTAATTTTGTTTATTATTTTTTGTGAAACTGGGTTGGTGTTTGCACCTTTTCTCCCCGGCGATTCCTTGCTTTTTGCCATGGGAACCTTGGCTGCAATAAGCCCTGAAACATCCTTGCCTTTTTTGATTTTGGCAATGGTCTTGGCTGCAATATTCGGTGATGCAGTCAATTACGCAGTTGGTGCTTGGTTGGGCCCAAGGGTGTTTCGATGGGAAAAATCTCTACTCTTTAACCCGGCCCACTTGGAAAAATCACATCATTTCTTTTTAAAATACGGACCAAAAACCATCATTCTTGCCAGATTTGCCCCTATTGTCCGAACTTTTGCACCGTTTCTAGCCGGAATCGGCAAAATGTATTACGGCACATTTGCCATGTACAACTGCATCGGAGCAATTGCATGGGTTGGCTCATGTACTTTGGCGGGATATTTTTTAGGTAATTTTGAAATAGTGAAAAAGAATTTTGAAATTGCAATTTTGGCTGTGATTGTCTTGTCCTTCTTGCCTTTGGTTTACGAAGCCATTTCTTCGCGAAAACCAGCTGACAAAACAATCCCTTCCCAAAACCTATAAAATCCCCAATCAAAAATCTTCCCTTCTTTACTCGCCACACCCCAAAAATTTTTAGGTATCATAAATAATCAAATTAAAAGGGATGGGGTGAGCGTATGGATTTTCTAATTCCCTATATCGGGACAATAATTGTTCTCACCACGTTCGCAGTGGTTGTCTTTTTTGCTGCATTTTTTCAGCGGATCGCATGCGGTATTTGCGGGGAAGGGTTAACTACCTTCGTAAAATCAATTTTAATCGCAGCCGCAACACTTCTTCTCACCTATCTGGCATGGGATCTTTCCGGATTCGCCTTAGTCCGTTTTAGCAAAGAAGCATTTAGGGCTGAATACCGTGAGTTGGTTCATAGTTTAACCTACTCCACTTGGTTCAGAATGCCCCTCAATTTAAAAGTGGATGCTGTTGCCTGGGTCCCGATGGTTAACAAAGTGCCATACATTTTCGCCCTTTGTACTGCCGGAATCTGCACGGTTATTGGCTTGACTGTCACTTTCCGCATGGGATTAATCATTTTAATCCTACAAGCCACCATGACAATGACCACATTTGCGGTACTTAATTTCCTACTGGGATTTGGTTCGCATTTTCTAATCCAGCGCTTTCCCAAGGAAGCGGCGATGGTGCAGCAAAAAATCATTTCATTCACCAGACCGGTCGCTGGCCAGCATGGCCACACCACACCCACGGGCGAAAAACTGGAAGACATCAAACATGCTAAATTTCGCAATGAGTTGGAAAAACATACAAGCCCCAGTGGCTCAAATCCCACCAATAAACCAAACATAGCACCTGACTTAGGCTCTCCTTCCAACGAAACTGAAACCTCCAAATCAGTAAATTCTCTTTCGGGCGCAGGATCCATCTTCGCGGCTTTTTATGACCATTACCTCCAAGTAAGTGGCCTGTCGGCACCTTATCTTGAAAAAATAAACAAAAATTTAACCCCTATTTCATCGCTTCTGCCCTCTAACCTTAGCCATTTCCTTGAGAGCGGTGGCTGGTGGATATTTATCGGCTTGGCAAATTTTTTGATTATTTGGTGGTTGGGAAAGGTTATCAATCGATTCCGTAAAGTGCTGAAAAAGCCTAAAAAATCGGTCCGAAACAAACCAAAGTCAATTGAACCAATCAAACTAGCCGAATTGACACCTAGCATCAATTCACCAGGAAAAACCTATCTGACAATCAAAAACATACCGTGCAGAATCAGGGTCTTCGTCATGAGTCCCGCCGGAAGCGATTCTGGGGAGTTGCACTTCTCAATGGCCGAAGCAGTTGCTGATCACATCAAACCCGGCTTAGGAACAATTGTGGATCACGATTACCCATTAATTGAGATTTGGAATCGCCAGTACAGCTCTTCTGGTTTTCCCTTTTCGTTTTTCTCCAAAGTCATTTCTCCCGATGCCAAAGGCATTTATTCCAACTGGGCTCAGGTGGCCGGCACAGTTTCCCTCGGCAAGTTCAATGTCCATGTGGGAATGGCGCTGGAGTTCATGGAAAAAAACAATGTTGGCAAATTGGAAATACAATCCGATAAATGGCTCGATTTATTGGATGTCCGCAAGTCCGGCTGAGATTCACCTGTTTTTGGATTGTTTGGACAACCAATCGTTCAGAAAATAACCACCGACCGCACCTAGACCCAAGGCTATCACCGGAACTATATCTCCAATTAACCAAAGACCAACAAGTAGGACTGCCACAGAAGATAAGGCGCCAACAGCCAAAAAGACCAACTCTCTTGGCAAAATTCCCAATTTCTTTAGGATTTCATCGGTTTTGGATGAAATCCAATCAATTTCTTCTGGCACAAACTCAGAAGCCTCCATTTCGGGTTTACCAGAAGATTCGGGGCTTTGTTTCGGTATGACAATTTCATTCAAATTGTCATTTGCATTCGTGTTGGCTTCCGCTTCTTCGGTTGCAATTAGAATTCGCAATGCCTTCGCAGCAACTTTAGCACTCTCAAACCTGATCTCAGGATCTACATCTGCCAACTGGTCTACAAAATCAGCGACTAGCTCTGACACATCCGGTACCAAGGATCGAACAGATTCACTTTTGCCAAGTGAAGCTTCTTTCCCAGTGATTGCATGAAACATGGCTCGCCCGATTTGCAAAACCTCACTGCCTTTTGCAGAAAGATTTTCATCACTATCACTCTCCAAAATTCCTGACGAAAAACCTGTGCCTATCAGCTTCACAACTCTCGCATCGCCCTTTGAATTTTCCGAAGCCAAATATATAGATCCCAGGGTTATTTCCCCAACTGGCAAACCAGCTTCTTGTAATGCTTGAACAGCACCAAGAACGTAGGCAAAAATCCGACAGGCTTTATGGGCATCGATTTTCCCTTTTTTATTCAAAATGGCCCCAAGAGTGGCACCGTCCCACCACTCCCGAACAATAAAGAATCTTCCATTTTCAACACCGCTCGAAATTACTCTCTGAAAATGACTGTTCTCAAACATCCTGGCCTTTTCAACCATCCCTTTGAAGAAATCCTGACTTTCTTTTGTCTTCAAAGCATCTAACTTTGCAAAATGAATAATCACTGGGCGGTTGAGAGGGTCACTGGCGAGCAGCCCTCCAGAAAAGCCCCCTAATTTAAGCTGATCTTTTACACGATAATCCTCAACAATTAATTCTTTACCCTCCCCCCTCATAACTTTGGTGGCCTGATAATGCGTTAGGTATTTGTTTGTGACCAACCACTTTAAGCAATTGGTTGAAGAATTAACATCTGGCCTGTCCGACTTGTTCCACCGAGAGACTGCGTGACTCAAATCTGCCGAATTCAATAGCCCGCATTTTTCTAGAAGGGTAAAAATTTGGTTTACCGACTCACTCATAATAAAAACCCCACCATTAAAACGCTCAGTCGCTTTTAATAATTTCCAATCTAACATAAAACTCAAAGCAGTTTCAATCAAAACATCTAGAAACAAAGTTCAATTCTCAATCAATCGATTTGAAGCTCTTCAGCAGGTAGGTTGTAAGCACAGGCCCAAATTCCTAAAAATTTAAAAGACCTAGTCTCTTAGGCAAACTAACCTGAGGCTAGTATTCAGGAGTTAAGAATTTAAATTTCGAAATTTGCGGTGCATCAAACAAATGAGACACGTGCTTTCTGCCTTAGTTCATAACCAACCCGGAGTGCTTGCCCATGTATCTGGAATGCTAGCAAGCCGCGGCTTCAACATAGACAGTTTGGCAGTAGGTGAAACCGAAGACCCCAACCTGTCACGAATGACTTTTGTTGTTCATGGTGATGATGGGACTATGGAGCAAGTTGGAAAACAGCTGCGAAAAATAGTTACTGTCGTAAAAGTTCATGACATCAGCAGCGAAGATTTTGTCGAACGTGATTTGATGCTGATCAAAGTAAACGCCTCGGCGGCTCAAAGGGTAGAAATTACTCTTTTGGTCGAAATGTTTCGCGGTAAGGTCGTCGATGTTTCCAATAACGGACTTATCATCGAAATAAGTGGAACAGAACAAAAAATTATTGCGTTTATCGACTTGATGCGGCCTTATGGGATCGCAGAGCTGGCGCGTACTGGAAGAATTGCCTTGGTTAGAGGTGTTGCCCAGTCTCCAGAGGCTTAGAAAAATGAATGTAGGTGCATCAAATAATGACTTCACCAAATCCTCCACCAGGGATTTCTCGGAAGTCGGGAAACAGCTTGAAACCCTTAAACCCGGGGACAAAATAAAAATTTCCCGCCAAATTCGGGTTAATTCAGTGCATTCCTGGTCGCAATCTGTTGAAGGAACCTATTCCCACACCAACCACCTAAGAACCGGCTTGGCTACAGACCGAATACCAGAAGATGATATTGTTGTCACTTGTATCCATCTAACAAAGGATAGCGGTGAAAAGACAAGCATAACCGTTGACGAGTTCACCAAAATCGAAAAGTTGCTGTCCTAATACTTGGCAAAACTCCATAAGGTCTTGCCAAGTATTACTATTTATGAAATAAAGATTTTTTGCTTCGGGCCAAATCAGCCGTTTTTTTGCGGCTGATTTTTTGTTGCTCAATGGCTTTTGCCGGATCCTGTTCGAGGTTGCGATGTCTGACTCTGTCACGCTGTCTGTTGAATCCAGAACAAAGACCGGTAGCAAAGTCTCCCGATCTCTCCGCAAAAATTCAAAAGTTCCAGGCATTCTCTATGCCCACGGTCAGCCTGCTGAACTAATAACACTAGATCCCAAAGAGGTTTTGAATGCGGTTCGCGCTGGCAAGACCGTTGTTTCTATTTCTTTAGCCAATAAAGCTGAACAAGCAATCATTCGTGAAGTCCAATGGGACCACTTGGGACGAGAAATCCTTCATGTGGACTTAGGCAGGGTTTCTGCGGACGAGAAAATCAAAGTGCATATCCCGGTTGTCACCAAAGGAATGGCGCCGGGTGTCAATGCAGGCGGCGTCCTCGATATCACGATGCACAATATCGATATCGAATGCCTAGTGACCCAAGTTCCTCAAAATATTGCTGTAAATATCAGCGAACTTCAAATTGGCGATAGTATTCATGTTCGAGACCTTCAACTAGCGCCTGGCATTCGTGCTTTGAACGATCCAGACTTGGTGGTTCTCCATGTTGTTACCAAGCGAGAAGAAGAAATTAAGCCTGCTGATGGTTCTGCTCCGGAACCAGAAGTTTTGACTAAAAAGAAGACCGAAGAGTCTAAAGAATAATTGGGTTAGCGGTGGTTCATGCTTAAAGTCGTGGTTGGCTTGGGAAACCCTGGAAGGCAGTACGAAGGAACTAGGCATAACATAGGTTTTTCCGTTATTGATTGTTTTGTTAATTCCTCTGCTACTGCGTTTCAGGAAAAGATGGGGGGTCTGATTGCAGAACTGCGATTCGGTTTAGATAAAGTTTTGATGGTTAAACCTCAAACCTTTATGAACTCAAGTGGACGATGTGTGACTGAAGTAATGCAGTTTTACAAAGTTCCTTTAGATAACCTTCTAGTAGTTTGTGATGACTTGAACCTGCCGACTGGAAAAATAAGAATACGGGCCAAGGGGTCCCATGGTGGAAACAACGGCCTTCGGGATATTCAATCTTACATTGGGGAAAAGTATTCGAGGCTAAAAATGGGCGTTGGAAATCCTCGACAAGGTGATGCGACATCACATGTTCTTGGAAAGTTCAGTCCATCGGAACGCCCGGCAATTGCGGATTCAATTATTTTGGCTGGACAAGCGGTTCAAGTGTGGCTTAACAGTGGAATTAATGTGGTTATGAACCAATTCAATAGCGGGTCTGACGGGAAAGATTGATTTTCCTAGTTATTTAGGTTTGGTAGTTTGGGGTTAAGAAGAGCTTTTAGTAGCTAAACTAAACCCGATATATGGAGCGATCAGAGCATGGCGATGCGTTCTTACGAAGCAATGTTTCTTCTAGACACCGGCAAAATGGCTGGAGATCTGAACAAGGCTGCTGATACCCTTGCTCAAATTGTTACCAAGCATGGTGGGGAGGTTGTTGTCCACCGCGTTTGGGATGAGCGTAGACTCGCTTACCCTGTCAAAAAGCAACGCAAGGCCCTTTACTACCTTATGTCTCTCAAAGCCATTGGATCGGCTATCACGGCCATTGAAGCTGACCTTAAATTGCAAGAGTTTGTTATTCGCAGCATGTTCCTGGTTATTGATCCAAAGTTGGCTGAAAGCATGGTTGCTGTAGCCCGGGATCCCAATGCTGTAGCCCTTCAAACTGTCACTGAGCCACCAGATGAAGATCTGTTCGATCCAGCGCCAGATCGTAACCGACGCCGGCGTCCGGTTGAGGTTCGCGAAGGATAATTTTGTACATTGTGGTGGATTGAATCTGAGTTCGACCGCAAACTGTCATGATCCAGAAAATAGATTTGTGAAGGGTAATCATGGCTAACCTTAACAAAGTGATTTTCATAGGCCGTCTGACGCGGGATGTTGAGTCTCGTGCTTTCAGTAATGGTGGCAAGGTTGCAAAGTTTGGGTTTGCGGTAAATAACCGATCTCGGAAAGATGGCCAATGGGTTGATGAACCCGTTTTTCTGAATGTTGAAGCTTTTAATCGGGGTGATAACGGTACTTTGGCGGATCGATGTGAGAAATTTCTCCGCAAGGGAAGTCAGTGTTTTATCGAGGGCCACTTGGTTCTTGATCAATGGACTGCCCAGAATGGTGAGAAAAGATCTCAAATCAAAGTCGTCATGGACCGTTTGGAACTTCTAGATGGTCGTTCCGAAGATGGGAAGCCGGCCGGTGGTGGTTTCAATCGGAATGCTGGTTTTCAAAAGGATGATGGTTATGACAACCCTTCTGGCGGGTCTCAAAGTTTTGGTGACGGCGATGCCGGCTCCGCAATGAGTGACTCGGACTTGCCATTCTGATCACGAATTAGGACATTTTTTCTCGACATTGGTACAACCCGGCCAATAACTTGAATTGTCAAGTAGGTAGCCGGGCATTTGGAGTTGGTTCAATGAGCAGAAGCAAGCATGCCCACCTGGTGAAGGGCAAAAATGGCAATATCAAGCTTGTCCTAACCGAAGATGTAACCTTCCTCGGTCGCCAAGGCGATGTCGTGGAAGTGCGCCCTGGTTATGCCAACAATTATCTTGTGCCGCGTGGCCTTGCCACGGTTCCAACTGAGCACAATCTGAAGCTTTTGGAAATTTATAAAGTTAAACAAGAAAAGCGCCAACTTGCCCGCGTTGCCGATTTGAAGGCATTGGCTGACCAAATAAACCGGTTCAGTGGTATCACCATTGAAAGCCGTGTCACTGCCGACAACACCCTTTACGGTTCAGTTGGTGCCATTGAGATTGTCAAAGGCCTAAAAGAAAAGGGTATGGTTGTTGAATCTGACATGGTGAAACTAGAAGGTCCAATCAAGGAAACCGGTCTTTTTGCCGTTAAATTGAATTTAGGCCACGAGATAGATTGCGAACTAAAAGTGATGGTTGTTCCTTCGGTCGAAAAGGCTACAGCCACTGACCGTCGGTAAATTGTCCGGTGAGGAGCAATGCAAAATTCCCCCGACCCGATGAGGGTGGACGCCTTACCCCGTAGTGAAGAAGCAGAAAAGGCCCTCCTAGGGGGCCTCATGCGTGACAATGAGGCAATTGGGGAGATTCTGCAGTCTGTCTCGCCGGAACATTTCTACTCAGATGCTCATCAAAAGATTTATCGGGCAATCTTGGCAATTTTTGACCAAGGTCGTCCCGTAGATCTTGTTACTCTTGCAGAGGAATTAAGGCGTCTCGGCTTCCTTGAGGACATTGGTAGTTATCCATTTCTTACCGTTCTTTGGGAATCTACCCCGGTCCAAGCGCATACAAAGCATTACGCCCGTTTTGTTCGGGATAGCGCCATCAAGCGCAATATCATTCACACATCCAATGAAATCCTGCAGGATTGTTTTGAACAATCGATGCCCAGTGATGAATTGCTTGGCATGGCTGTTGGCAAAATGCTGGAGCTTTCAGAGCAAGGTATCAAACAAAGCTTCTCGACACTGAGCGAAGCTCTTAGCGAAGCTTACGACAGAATTGACGCCCGAACCCAAGGACAACATTCGAACTCTAGCGTCCCAACTGGGTTCACCGCCTTGGATGCGATCACATCAGGATTCCACAACAATGAATTGGTAATTATTGCAGCCAGGCCCTCGGTGGGGAAAACAGCTTTTGTTCTCAACATCATTCGACATGCAATTCTGGAATCTAGGGCTGGGGTTCTTTTTAGCAGTTTAGAACAATCAAAAATTGAAATTGCCGAACGCTTGATGTGCGCCCACGCCAGAGTTGATAGTCACAAATTGCGTAAAGGTGCTTTATCAGCTGATGAAATGAATCTTTTAGTTCAAGCTGGTGGGGAGCTTAGCCAAGCCCCGCTTTTCATTGATGATTCTCCCACGCAAAGCATGTTAAGAATCGCGGCAAACGCCCGCCGCCTTAAGAAACAGTACAACATTCGTCTTGTTGCTATCGATTATTTGCAGCTAATTGAACCCGAAAACAGAAGAGACCCCCGCCAGGAACAGGTTGCCCAAATAAGCCGACGACTCAAAGCCCTTGCACGCGAATTGCAGATTCCAGTGGTATCTCTCGCCCAAGTGAACCGTTCTTCCGAAGACCGCCAAGATCATCGCCCTAGGATGTCTGATCTGCGGGAATCAGGATCCATCGAACAGGATGCCGATACGGTTCTGATGCTACACCGCCCTGACAGATATGAATCGCAGGAAGCCGAAGGTCTCATGGAAGTGTTAGTGGCAAAACAACGCAATGGTCCTGTTGGAAATATTGACCTGACCTATGTGAAACAATACATGCGTTTTGAAAATCTAGTGGTAGGCACTCCATTCGACCTGTAACCCAGGAAGGGTTTCCGATGGCGGGCAATGATTTGGAATTTCGCGTTGGTTTGGGACATGACACCCATCGATTGGTGCCAGGTGTGCCTCTTGTTTTGGGTTCCCTGGTCATTCCTTACGATTTTGGATTACTGGGCCATTCCGATGCCGATATTGTTCTGCATGCTTTGACGGACGCCCTCCTTGGTGCGGCCGCAATGGGTGACATAGGTGAACTTTTCCCCAATACAGACAGCCAATGGGCAGGCGCGCCAAGTTCCATCTTTGTAACCACTGCACGCAATAAACTCACCGCAGAGGGCTGGCGAGTTGGAAATGTGGATGTCGTAATCCACGCTGAAAAGCCGAAATTGTCCCCATTCAAGACAAAAATGAAAAATGCATTGGCCAATCTTTTGGAAATATCTCCCGACTGCGTGAACATAAAAGCCAAAACTGGTGAAAAAGTTGGAACTGTGGGCCTCGGTGACGCCATGGAATGCCAGATAGTGGTGATGATTCAACGCCCTTCCCGACCAACCTGACTAACTTTTTTAACCAATCAAACTTGAAACAGGTCCGTCTGAAATCGGAGAAGCAGCATGCAAAATAAAATCCGTGTATACAACACCCTAACACGCCGCAAGGAAGACTTTGAAACGGCCATCCCCGGCAAGGTAACCATGTATGTCTGTGGGCCAACTGTTTATAAACCAAGCCATGTTGGGCACTTGGTTGGCCCCATCATATTCGACACTATCAAAAGATTTCTGGAGCATCAGGGGTACAAAGCCACCCTTATTGTCAATATTACAGATATTGATGACAAACTTATAGTTGAAGCTGCTAAAAGAAAAATCACTGTTAAACAACTGGCGGATGAAGTCACAGGGGACTACTTTCACTGCCTGAAAGCCTTGGGTATTGAAAGTATTGACCGCTTCCCCAAAGCCACCGAACACATTCCCGAAATCTTGGCCATGATTTCAAAACTGGTATCCGATAGCCACGCCTACGCTTCGGCAGGGGATGTTTATTTTGATGTTTCTTCAGACCAAGACTATGGCAAACTTTGTAACCGCGATCCTGAACAGTTGGAGGCCGGTGCTCGGATTGAATTGAATGACAAAAAACGGAACCCGGGTGACTTTGCTCTTTGGAAAGGAGCCAAACCGGGTGAACCGTTTTGGGAATCCTCCTGGGGGCCGGGAAGGCCTGGCTGGCATATCGAATGCTCTGCAATGAGCATGCGTTGGCTTGGAGAAACTATTGACATTCATGGTGGCGGACTGGATCTCCAATTCCCGCACCATGAGAACGAGCTCGCCCAATCAGAATCATTCTCGGGAAAACCTTTCGCTCGTTTTTGGCTGCACAACGGCCTTATGAAAACTGGCGAAAAAAAAATGTCAAAAAGCGAAGGAAACGAGATCGTTGTAAGTGAATTGCTAAAAAAATATCCTGCAGAAACCCTTCGTGCCTTAATTCTCAGCTCCCATTATAGGAGCCCTATTGAATATAGCGAAAATCGCTTGATTGAAGTGGGGCGTAGCCTCGAAACTTTTCAGCGTTTTTATGAACGGGTAGGCAGGATCACCAATGCCCCAGTGACTGCAATTCCCATTTGGAATCAAGGGAATTCTGCTAACGAAGAATTGGCCGCCATTCGGACCAGGTTTATTGAAGCCATGTCCGACGATTTCAACACCGGATCAGCGTTGTCGGTGTTGTTCGATTTGGTAACTCACCTCAATCGCTGGATTGAAACACATAAACTGGAGAAAGATAAAAGTTCCACTCCGCAACTAAAGATTCTAATCGATGGTGTTTCTATTTTAAGGGAATTATCAGGAATTTTGGGAATCCTCAGTCCAAATACCCAAACCAAAAACCCGAATGAAACCAATGTTTTGGTGGAAGGCTTGATGGGATTGGTGATTGAATTGCGCGCTCTTGCAAGGAAAGAAAAGAACTATCCAACAGCGGACCTCATCCGTACCCGGTTAACCTCTTTGGGAATCTCCTTGGAGGATCGCCCGGATGGCACCGGATACCGAATCGAATAAACAAACCTCAAAAATAATACTTGGGATTGACCCTGGTTTGGAAACAACCGGGTACGCCGTTTTGGAATCATCCAGAAACCATATCCGCGTGCTTGAAGCAGGCATATTAACAACAAAGCGTAGTGAACTCCTCCCAGCGCGTTTGCTTGATTTGTTTGTCGGCCTCGAGGACATTATCGACCAATTTTCTCCTTGCAAAATGGCCGTGGAGCAGCTTTTTTCCCATTACGGCCACCCAAAAACTGCGATAACCATGGGACATGCCCGAGGAGTTCTTTTTCTCGCAGCGGCTAGAAAACAAATTCCGGTGGCCAGTTATTTGCCAACAAAAGTGAAACGCACTCTCACCGGCAGTGGAAGATCCAACAAAGAGCAGGTTCAACGAGCAATCATGCTTGAATTGCAATTGAATACAATTCCAGACCCGCCTGACGTTGCAGATGCCATGGCCGTTGCATTTTGTCTTCATCGAGAAATTATATTATCGGGAGGAATTCCAGAATGATTACTGGCATTCGCGGAAAACTTGTCAGGGTTATGGAAACAGAAGCGAGAATTCTTATTGGAGGTTTTGAATATCAAGTTCTTATCCCAGAATTTGTAAGGAGGAAATTACAGGATTTGATAGGAACTGAAATTTCCCTGTGCACTGAACAATATATTGAAGGTGGCCAAGGGGCTAGCCACATGATCCCTAGGATCATCGGGTTTATTTCCGAGCATGAACTTGGTTTTTTTAGCCTTTTTTGTACTGTAAATAAAATTGGCCCCAAGAAAGCACTTAAGGCGCTCACTCAACCGCCATTGGAAGTAGCTAAAGCAATAGCCCGCAAAGATAACGGTTGGCTTTCCAAGCTTCCCGGGATTGGGAAGCAAACGGCGGAAAATATCATAGCCCAACTGCACAGAAGCGTCGGTCCCTTCTGTATTTCAGAGGGGGGAAACATGGATCCCGCCCATGGTGTGCCTATGCAAGCAGGTAATTCAACTATGCATAACGATGCTTATAATGCACTTTTAGGTTTAGGGCTTTCATCTAACGAGGCTCTAGAAAGGTTGGAAAAAGTCATGGCACAAAACCCTGAGCTTAAAGACCTACCCACCATCATCCAAGCTGTATTTGGACGTAACTAATAGTTCATATAAGAACTGCATGTACAGCCGGAGAATCTCATGGCCAGGGAAGCGAAGTTCCAAAATGGTAAGCAAGAAACGGGAAAGGTCTCTGAAGCCCAATCACCAACGGGTGAACAACCTCATGATTCGGCACTTCGTCCAAAATTATTCGCAGATGTGATTGGACAAAAATCGGTAATTCAAAGACTTACCATTGCTGTAAACGCCTGCCGTAAACTAAAAGAACCGCTGCCACACATTCTGTTGGATGGCCCGCCAGGCTTGGGAAAAACCACTTTCGCAAATGTATTGCCAAACGAATTGGGAACCACCCTTCAAATTACATCCGGTCCTGCACTCACTCGCCCAGCCGACCTAATCCCCTTCCTCACCAATGCTGAAGAAGGATCCATTTTATTTATAGATGAAATACACCGGATGCCACGAACGGTTGAAGAATTCATCTACCCAGCTATGGAAGATTTCCGTTTGGATATCGTTCTTGGAGAAGGCCTAGGGGCTAGAACGGTTTCTATGCGTTTAAAAAGATTCACCTTGATTGGCGCAACTACCCGCAGTGGCATGCTATCCAACCCTATGCGGGACCGATTCAAGATGCATGAGCACCTCGATTTTTATTCCGTTGAAGATTTAGCCATTATTGTCTCGGCAAATGCACGAAAACTTGAAACACACCTCGCCCCTTTGGCGGCTTTAGAAATCGCTCGCCGAAGCAGGGGCACACCCCGAATTGCAAATTCCCGGCTATGGTGGGCTCGCCAATATTCAGCAAGCGAATTGGACGGTCGAATCACCTTGGAAGCAGCACAAAAAGCTTTGGACATTGCCGAAATAGACATTAACGGTCTGGACAAACAAGACAGGCGTTATCTTGAAACACTTTGCGGGGTTTTCATTGGTGGGCCCACTGGAGTGGAAGCAATCGCCGCAACCATGAATATTCCAACAGACACACTTGCAGATGAAATCGAACCTTACATGCTTCGCGAAAAATTCATCATTCGCACACCGCGAGGCAGAGTTGCCACTGCAAAAGGGTGGGCAATCACTGGAAATGCACCTCCTGCCAATTATCCAATCGAAGCGGATAATCCGGATTTGTTTTCAGGCCAACCGGAATAGTCCGTCCATTTGCTTAATAGGCCATTTCCTAGCCACCAATTGCATGCATAGTCCTAGGTGGTTTACGAAAACTTGCATCATGCATACCATGGCCACTTTTTTTGGACCAAACTGACTCGGAAATAGCATTAATAATGGAATCATTCTTCCATTCCACACCACGAATTAAAGGCATAATATCGATTTCATCCAAGGAAAATAAGCATGATCGAATTTTTCCATCAGCAGTCAAACGCAATCGGTCACACATGGCACAAAATGGTTCACTCACACTTGCAATAATACCGACCAAACCAGTGGCAATTTTATAATATTTAGCCGGCGAAGATTTCGAATCAGCAATAGTTGAATGGACCTCGCCAAACCTTTTACCAATTAATTCCAAAATCATTTTTGCTGAAACAAATCTTGCTGAATCATAATCTCCCGCACCAATTGGCATGGTTTCAATAAATCTTGGCAGGATTCCCTTTGCATGGCAAAACTCGATTAAATCACCAACTTCTTGGTCATTTATACCTTTCAAAATAACTGAATTGATTGCTGTATTTTTAAAGCCTTCATTCACCGCTGACTCAATGCCCTCAATAACACAGGAATGGCCACCTCTACGGGTAATCCTTTCAAATGTTTTCGGATTCAAGGAATCTAGGCTAATCGTAAGCCTGTCCAAACCGGCATTTTTCAGTTGCCTAGCCATTTTTTCCAAAAGAATGCCGTTAGTAGTAAGTGAAATTTCCGTTAAGCCATCGATTCCTTTTAATCTTCGTACCAAATCAGTCAAACCTTGCCTTAATAAAGGCTCCCCGCCGGTCAACCTAACTTTTCGAATTCCCAAATCAACAAATACTGTTGTTATTCCAATAAGTTCATCAATGGATAGAAGGGACTCCCCTGGTAGAAATGAAGCCTCCTCTTCCATGCAATAACCACACCTCAAATTACAACGGTCAGTAAGACTTAAACGCAGGCTACGATGGCCGCGGCCAAATGAATCTGTAAGGGGATGCCCGCCTGACATTTTTGTCGTCGTGCCCGGATTACTGCTAGTTAATGGAAGAGGTAGTCGTTTCATTGAGACAAAGTATCCTCGGGAGATCCGGGATGGCCCCACTTACAAGTCCCATCTGGCCTAAAATCCAATTTCCAAATTGGCACAGATTCCTTGATTCGGTCCATGATCCAAGAACAACCATTAAACGCATCGGCCCTATGCGGGGAAGACACCGCAATTGCAACGCTTGATTCACCAGGCATCACATCACCAAGCCGGTGAATGATCTTAACTTGCCCCAGATTAAATAATTTTGTCGCCAAAATAGCGATTTGGTTCAGCATGCCTGCCGCCATTGGCTCATATGATTGGTAATGGAGTTTTTCAGTAAAATTTTCCCCTGTCATCGTTCGAACATTTCCGAAAAAAACAACAACACCACCATTTAAAGGATCGTTCAAATTCTCCAAAACATCAGAATGATCGATTATTCCACGACAAAAGCTGATACAAATTGAATTTCCACCGCTTGCAGGTGGAATAAGTGCGATTTCATCAGATTCTTTAAACCAGGTTTCAGCATCAGCCAATTGCCCATTGACCGAAATGACACAGCACCCTAGCCATGGTCCAAGCTCGCAATTTGAATTTAAAATTCCAGCCTTCAATTCAACAATATTCAAAGGCCTTGGACTATCCACCAAAATGAATTTAGCCCCGCAAATTTCCCGCAATCGTGCAAAAAGTAATATTTTCAATTTCATCTGGTAGATTCCGGAAACATTTTATCGAGCTTGGCGTTGGGCAATATTCCATAACTCCACGCCAGCAATTCAACCGGATGCAAAACAGGCCGAGAATCACCATGCTCCATTTGCAAACGGCATGAACTGCATTCTGATGATCCAACTTTGGCCGAACCATCTGCCCACAAGGAAAGCATCGGTGCACCTATTTTCAAGCTCCCTTGGAAATTTACCCGATCCATCCCCCAAAGTCCTGCCATACCAGAGCAAGATACATCAAGGATTCTTACCTTGAGTCCGGGAATTTTTCCAAGCAATTTTGGCCCACATGCGCCCCGTTCCAGTGCCCGAATATGGCACGGAACATGGTGATCCACCTTTAAATCCAGTTTCCGAAAATCAGTTCGCAGCAATCCTTCCTGATACAAATTGAAAATAAAATTGGTCGCTTCAACAACCTGAGAAGCTACCAACCTGGATTCTTCCCCGGGTATCAGTTTCGGCAAGTCCCGCCTTAGGAATAAAGCTGCAGTAGGTTCCATACAAACAATTGGAAAATTATTTCGGGCAAAATCAGCATACACACCAAGATTTACCCGGGCATTCTCCAGGGCAGCTTCTTGATTACCTTGCACTAAATCAACAAAACCGGAAGAAATCTGACCTTTGGGCACTAAGGCCTCTACCCGATTATGATGCAAAATGGAGATCAGGGCTTCCCCGATGGCAGGGCGATGATGGTTGGCGAAATAATCAACAAAAATTGCCGCTCTCATTCGCGGCGAAGATGGAACCTGATCCCACCCCTTGCTCTTTGATATCTCTAAAAATGTTTTATTCGCAAAGGGAGGTATATTTCTTTCCCTAGCCAAACCCGTAATTTTTTCCAATACCCATCGTGTCGGGCTGAATCGCAAGAGCGGGTTAACCAACGGAGCCAACACATTTAACCAAGGAGCCAAACGGTCCGCATTTGCCAAAAGCCAAGTCAACCATTCACCCCCATTACCAGCCAGATATTTTGCTTTTAAAATTTCCAAAGACCAACCAGGCACATCCAAGCCTGCCGGGCAACCAGTCTCGCACATCCGACATTGCAAGCACCACGAAACCGCTTTAGTTACTTTTTCATCAAGCCTATCCTGTGGCTCCAGATCTCCCAGAAAAAAAGCTTCAGCAAGCATTGCCTTAGCCCTAGGCGTGGATTCTTCCTTACCACTTGCTGCAAAACCAGGGCATAACCTACTAGAATTATCAGTTCCCCTGCAAGCGCCACAGTTGGTACATCCAGCCAAGGGATTTGTTGCCAAGCGGTTTGTCCCAATTACACCTGCCAAACCACCTTGAACACCATCGCCTACCCTGAAATTGTCCGAAACTGAAAAAACTCCGCCGGGATCAATTATTGCCGACAACTCTTCCTGATATTTACGCCACAATCCTGGCATTAATTCCCGCCAACTAGAACGCGCATGACCCAATCCCCAATCCAAACCAATAGAGCCTCCTGCCGCCACCACTGCTTTTGCCAGTTCATATCCAACATTTTTGAAATATTCTTCTATGTTGACCGGACTTTCATTTTCTTGGCCAGTAGCCAAGGGCAAAATTTCCACCTGTCCTCTTTCAATATGGACTAAAAGTCCAGCAACAACCTTTTGTCTTGCCAATACTTCTCGGATACAGTCGAGCCCCATCTCCAATTTGTCTGGCCTGAAAAAATAATCATTTAAAGAAGCCCTCAAAAGTCCTTTACCATCCCGCATCAAACCTGATCTCAAAATAAAGGAAAATCGTTTATCTTCCTCAGCATTTGCCAATGGGAGCCAACCAGCCTTTGGTAGATTCCTGAGAATGGTATTCGCCCCACTCATATCCGAAGGAAACTTGATTTGCGCTATCCAACCACCTGATTTATCTGCCCATTCAAGCCACTCATCTTTAAAATGAAGCCGGGCAGCCCGTATCAACCTGTGATCAATCAGGTCTATAAAAATATGCCCTATATCCAAAAGAGGAGTCAAAAAATCTAATGCCGCTGGTAAATCCTGAAAAGCTACTAGATGACAAGAATAATCCGCATTTTTTCGGAATACTTTCAATCGGGCATTCAACAAAACACCGTTCCTACCCAAGGCCCCACAGAGCAAATGTGCGGCTTGGTAGGAATTACCCATAGATGAAAGTTCTCGAAAGGTTCCCGCAAACCAATGATTTTCTCTTAAGCCTTCCATACATCTCGCAAATGCCTGCATCAAAGGAATTCTTTGCGGCCACAAATCCCAAGAGGTTACCCTTTCATGAGGATGCAAACTATCCGCTCCCCCCAAGTCAAGCATGTATCCGTCTGGCAGGAGAAACAATCCACCTAAAATATTTTTGGCCAGTGTGCCTGATGACCCAGGATAGTTTGGCGCCACTCCCCCAAATAAGCCCCCAATGCTTCGCTCGTTCCATTCGCAAGGAAAACCCAAACTGAGCCCCTTCTTAACGAGAACTTTTTCAATTGAAGCAATAGATGCCCCCGCCCCCACATCAATATGCTGGCCATCAGCGGACAAAATGATTGATTTAAAAAATGTTCCCAATTCAATCTGCAAACCCGAGGTTAGACAACCTCCTGTTTTTCCAGTGCCGCCACCCCTCACGGCAAAAGGAATGCTTTTGTTGGCTAAAAACTGGACGGCAGTTATTAGGTCCGCCTCATTTTCAGGATAAAAAACTCCTGCCGGAACATTCCTTTCAAATGAACCATCGCGGGCATGGATTTGCCGGGTTGGAAGATCAAGGCACACCTTGCCGCCAACCAAACTCTGCAGCTCATCCAGCATGACAAACCGCCGTTGGATGGGTCATTTTTCTAGAATTAAGATCAGCAGATTGCAGATTACAATTTACCACCATAAATTAGTGACAGTAATTCTGATCTTGAAGCCTGATTCGCCTTAAATGTTCCACGCATAGCACTAGTCGTGCACAAACTGCCCGGTTTACGAACCCCACGCATGGTCATGCAGGAATGCGTCGCCTCAACTATCACACCGACCGCCTTCGCCCCCAACTCATCCATTAAAAGGTCAGCCAAATGCTCTGTCATTCTCTCTTGCACTTGAGGCCTGCGGGCAATCACATCGACTGTTCGAGCTAACTTACTTAGTCCCACTATTTTCCCATTAGGCAAATAACCAATATGGGCCTTCCCATGAAATGGCAACAAATGATGCTCGCAACAGCTAGAGAACCTTATATCCTTAACCAAAACAACTTCATCATATTTCTCGGAAAACGTCTTTTTTAAATGGTGCCTTGGATCTTCATGTAAACCGCTAAAAACCTCTGCATACATCCTGGCAACTCTTGAAGGGGTTTCTATTAAACCTTCTCGATCTGGGTCTTCACCTACAGCCAATAAAATCTCTCTAACAGCTGCCTGAATTCTTGGAAGATCTACCTTCTTCTTACCTTCGACTGCCTCATTATCACTCATTTTGGCTCCAAGCCTTTAAAGGCCCTATTTCCCACATTTCTTGACGAATTGCCCGGACTCTTTCTAAAGACATTCGCTTCTTATAATAGGAGTTAGTCTACTCGAAGGCAGTTCTCATTTTCGGGGATTATCAAAAGGAACCCACCTAGGGTCCGCGCCCCAAACCTGAAACCTTCACAAACCCAGAATTTTAATGGCCTACATAGTTATACTAGCCCGAGGAATACAGATTTCTCGTTTGGGTTGTTATGGTGCCGCTTGGTCCCTGACACCAAACATCGATCGTTTGGCAAGCCAATCGATGGTTTTCGACCATTTCCTTGTTGAGAATACTGATCCACTGCGCTGGGGCCAAAGTTTATTGAACACGCCTACTATTTGGGTGGGCCAATCTCCACCCGAAACCAAATCAGGGCTATTTAAACTTTTTCCTGCCCTTCCCAATGATTCAAGAAAAATCCATCTCGAAATGGAATCGGCATGGGCCACACTTTCCAAATCAGCCGCAAAAGTCTTAGTGGTGGAACTTACTGACAGTTTGCCCCCATGGTCCCCGGGCCAAGATGATTTGGATGCATACTTTCAATCAGAAGAAACCAAACAACAAACTGATGCCCACTTTCCTCATTCAAACCCTACCCCTGATAATGACGACGCCGAGCGCACAGATGAACAAGCCCTTTCACCTTGGTTGAGTGTACTGCCTACTGAGAAGGACCCAAGCCTCCTGCACCATCACAGCCTCAGGGAAAGTCTTCTTTTAACCCATTCTGCAGCTATCGCTTCTATGGATAGGAAACTAGGAACAATACTCGAATTTCTTGCTCCTCGCCAAACATCCGACACCCACGTTATTTTCACCTCCGACATGGGAATATCACTTGGGGAAAAAAAACATATCGGCCACGGCGGAGGCCCACCCTGGCTTGATCCCATTCATGTTCCATTGATTTGGTGCCACCCAGAGCGGGCAGCATTCTCTCTCAGGCATTCCGCCCTATTGGCTGGTAGCGATTTGGATGAATTGTTAAATAGCAATCCGAAATCCCCGTCCGGCCTCATTGAAAGGTCCTGGAAGTATCCCCGTGAAAAAGGCCAAGAAAAAATAATAACCACAGGACTTGGTGAGCTAAAATCTATTCGAACACACAACTGGGGCTTAGTTCTCAACAAATCTGGGCAATCTAATCTGTTTGAATTCCCAATGGACCATTGGGAAATTAACGATTTGTCAAACCAAAACCGCTCCGTTTCAGCCCATCTTGTTCAAAAACTTATCGAAAAAACCAATGCAGATAGTTTGGGCTAGACTGAACCATTATTTCTAGCCAGGAGGCCAACCAAAGCTCCGTCCACCCAAAAGGTGCATATGTAGGTGCGGTACAGTTTGTCCCCCGCCACTGTCACAATTAATTACCAAACGGTAGCCTGATTTAAGTCCAAAATCATTTGCCAATTTCTGGGCCACTTGATGCATTCGGGCAATTATTGGCAAATCCTCAGCAGTCAAATCCGCATGCGTTCGAATCTCCTTTTTCGGTATGATTAAAACATGGATCTTGGCTTGGGGATGAATGTCCTTAAATGCCAACACCAAATCATCTTCATGCAACAATGTAGTTGGAATTTGGCCATCTACTATTTTTTTGAAAACATTGTCGGTAAGCATGTCATCCCTCAAAAAATTACGATTAGAACCTTCAACAAGGCAGGTCACAAGCCTATTAAAATCTTACTTTAACGAAAATAATTCCCTGCGTTACCCCCATGCCTGATGTAAAGGAAATTAATATGCCTTGGGTAATTGGATGCGATGAGGCAGGCTATGGCCCTCCACTAGGATGTTTCACTCAAGCCTCGGTTGCAATAAAACTGCCTGAAACCATGGATTCGGTTGAAAACACTTGGTCAGCATTTCCCGATATATTCAGACGAAGAAAAGGGGCTGCCAAAGCTCGCCCAGGTGACTTGCCCATGGTCATAGATGACTCCAAACTGATGACACAATTGGATTCAGGACTTCCCCACATGGCCACGCTTTGGCCATGCCTATTTCAACTTCCAATTCCATTTCCAGAAACGCTCGACAGTTTCCTCAACTGGGCCCACCTACCTCATGAAAAAACCTACCTAGAGGACCCCACCTTCAATCCTCGCAAAACTATTACCTGGGGAGTTGAAGAGCAACAACGTCTCCTTATCAAGGACAAACTTGCAACTGCCGGGCTTGGCCACGGAATTGCAAAAATAAGCATGGTTTCCCCGTCTTTTTTCAACAAAATAATCAATAAGACCCTCAATAAATCAAGCGTCCTTGAACTCGGTTGGAAAGGCCATATCTGTTGGTGGCTAAATGAGCTACCTGGCGATGATCCACTTGTGATTATATCCGACCGATTGGGCGGAAAGAAAAGCTACACCAGCCTCTTTCAGGAAACTTTACAGGGTAATGGAATCGTTCAGGTCATAGCCGAAAACAACGAAGGTGCTACCTACAAAGTGATGGGCGCTAGGCGGGAAATACTTCTAATGGTTCGAACCAAGGCAGACTTCCGATATCTTCCGGTTGCAGCGGCTTCCATGTTAGCCAAACACCTGCGCGAAATTTCAATGGAAATGGTGAATGAATTTTGGCAGACCCTGCAGCCTGGTATTAAACCAACCGCAGGTTATCCGGAAGATGGCAAACGCTTTTATGATGAAATTAAACATCTTTTGCCTAAGCACCAAATCAAGGAATTCTCGGTTTGGCGCCAACGATAAATGATTAAGGCACCACCAGTTGCCCTAGAATGGGCAGGCCTTTTCTATTCCAATCCTCTTGATGCCTGTCAAGTAGGTTGGCCTCATTAAATTTCGCCAACAGCAGCACTCCGTCCCCCATTCGGGCAATTCCCAAAGGGATGGATTCACAATCTGGCAAGCCACAAACAAGAAAAACAACCGAAAATCGTCTCTTCATTTCCCGCAACCAACTGGTTGGAGAATGCTTGAAAAAGGTAGGAAATCTTGCATCCAATTCACGACCTGCCGGCACCCAGGCAAGGTCAGAATCTTTACATTTATAAACAATATCTTGAAAAAGACACTGCCCCTGTAGGAAATCCAACCAACCTGGAGCATTGGGTAACCCGTAGTTTCCTGGCGCACTATTGGCACTCACAATAGCCACTTTCCAAGACTCTGCGGCAGCCCTAGCAGCTAGTGCCAGCACCAAATTCACTCCATCCTTGGCACCCAATGCCGCTGAATGGGAAACAACAACCAAGCCACCCCCCTGGGGCTCAATGGCCGCTTTAACCGCCTCAAGCATTGGCCTAATTATTTGGGCTTGAAAGCCATGTACTTCATCCGGTATCGACCACTCAGGGATGGTCGATTTGACATTTTTTGTTTTTGAGGAACCCATTCCGGGATAAACTCTCCGCTCATTAAGAACTTCTTTAGTCCCCTCCTCTAACCCTTCCGGGCCAACCTCCAAAAAATGCCAGTCCCTTTGAGCTATAGCAGAGGCTTCTTTTAGGTCAATATTTTGTTTAACCGCGGTATTGGGTGAGGGTAAGCTTGTAACAACAGGCACGCTTGCCGCCCCAATCGGTGAAACAACAGGGGATGCCATATGCTGCCAAAACCTGGCCATGGTCAAGCTCCCTATTCCAATTCCAAAGCGGAAATGACCGAACCGGTCATCCAATCATCCAATCCAGCATGATCCAATTCAGATGGACTCAAAGGTTCATTTTCAAAACTAAATCCGGACCCTTTAGGCAACCGCCAACGGGCTTCACGGCTGTTTTCATATTGCGCAGTTTGGCTGGTCAATGCTTGGGCTTGCAAAACCTGTTCTACAGATGGAAAAACAGCCGCATGGTTTCCCGCAAGGCGCCAAGCATGCCTCAAGGTAGCCAAAACCAACCCTGGGTAACCTTTTCCATCTGGAACCAAAGTTGCCATCAACTTCCTGTCGGCACTGCTTTCCAAATGTCCTAATACAGCCCCTGCCCTAAATCGAAGGAAGTCGGCCAACTCCTCAAGCCCCCAAGGCTGCACTTCAACAATTGGAAAAGGGCAAAATTCCTTTTCCGAATCTCCCGCTTGCCGAGCAGGCTGCCCTGCAAGCAATACTTGTATACAAGCACCATTATTTCCAGAAACTTTTGTGAAACCAAAAAGTTCAGCCAAACAGCCTGAGCCAAGACATTCCGCGCCATCCACCTTGATCCAAATACTCCTACCCGCCCCCAAAACTTCTGCAAAATGATCCAATAGCCTCAAATGCAGTTCAATTTCCGCACCATCCAAAGGCAAGCGGCAATCAAAAAGCAAGCTTTGAAGTAGCTCTTTTCGGGTCAAAGGCAACCCGGTGTTCACAATCAACAATTCGTGGGGCAACGAGCCACTTTTTAGAATTTGTTGTAATAAAGTAGTCTTGCCCGCCCCTGATGGCCCTGAAAGGTAAACGCCCGCTTCTCCGTCACCCAAACAAACAAGCCCGCTCAATCGGACTATTTCAGCACTGGCCGCAGGGTAATAAAGACAATCCGCCCGATTGTAGGCAAATGGACTTCGGGGAAGCGAACCCATATGCAATGCACCCGATTAGGACCAAATAAAGCCTCTCAATCGGATGATCGACGCTCCAATAAGCCAACTTTACTGGTTGGAATCACCTATTCAAAAGGATTTGATTGCCTAGCCCGCAAGATCAAACCAGCTTTTTTAAATCCCAACGAAATATCGGTTTGCCTTTCAAACGCGCTTTTCTCTCAAAGTGCGTTAGGTAATCCATATCGTGGGCAACCGAACTGGTTGATTCTGGATTTGAGCGCACCACGCCGCTTAATTGGCTAAGCAGCTCTTCGGTCATCTGGTAGTAAGCTTCAACATCCGTGGCAAAGCGTATCATCCCTTCGGGTTTCAAAACCAAAAGCACATATTCAAGAAAACCTTGGGTAACCAATCGCCTTTTATGGTGCCGCTTTTTCCACCATGGATCTGGAAAATAGATATGAACCACATCAACTACACCTTTAGGAATATGCGTTGCCATAAATAGGCTAGCATCCCCTGCAATTAAACGTACATTCTTAATTCCCTTTTTCACCACTGAAGTTGCCGCAAAAAATACATATTTCCGTTCAATCTCTATGCCGAGGTATCTAGACGATGGATTTTGAAGGGCGGCATTAACTAGGTGGAGGCCTTTCCCAAACCCAACCTCCAACTCCAGCGGCGCATCTGTCGAAATATCAGGATAGATCGAAGCCAAACTACCAAGAGGCTGCATGGGCAAAAGTACTGGGCCCAATGCTTCCAACGGTAATTTGGTTCGGTTACGCACTATCAGGCCCCCCCAGGACCCGAAGCATTTCGATGCAAGGCAATACCTATAATTACACCATGAAAAGCTAACTGATTATCGACAAAACCTTGAACATTGAAGGTAACTTGCCTTCTATGAATCTTGATCCCCTTTGCAACCATATACAGTCTTTGGCCCGGCCTTACCGGCAAACGAAATCTTACTTCGTCCATGCCTCCAAAACCCACGAAATCACCAGCACCATCTAGGCTAACACAAGCCATATGGTAATACGAGCACAGCTGGGCGGCAGCTTCACATATAAGAACACCGGGCAATAATGGGTAACCAGGCATATGGCCCCGCACCCAAAACTCATCATCCCCAACATCTTTATAGCCACCTATTAAATGGTTAGGCTTATCCAGCAATACGATCCCATCTAACTGAACCATCTCAAAACGCTGGAGATTAAATTTTTGTATCTCGTGCTTGTCAGCCAGAACCGACATGGCCCCAAGCTCTGTGGGGTTAAAAATCAAGGGTGGGGGCATGAAAAACTCCAAAAATTCGCAACTAATATCCGCGCATTGGGACAGATTAGTTAAAAATCATGCTGTAAGAAACAAAGAAACCTGAGAAAGTTCGGTCAAAAGGACATCCGGTCGCGTCTCCGGATTTTTTAAATCTTCGGAATCCACTTGGGCGGAAGCCTTATCTCCCAAAAATAAAGCTGTCTTAAAACCAACTTTCCTGGCCCCCAATAAATCATCCCGAAGCCTTGAACCAACATGAAGCACTTGATCCGGGGTTAGCCCTCGGGCCTTAACAGCCTCTAAAGCTGCTTGAAAAAGCCTCTCTGAAGGTTTACGGCTGCCTACCATTCCAGACAAGACGCAAAGATCCTTCGAAATTAAAAGATCAGGGTCACACCCTGCTTGAGAAACCAATGCCCAATTTAATTGAGCAGGCGTGAAACATTGACCATTTCCTAATAATCCCTGAACTAATCCACAATTTCCCAGTTCGACGAAGGCCTTTGTTGCCCCTGGATAGGCATTGGCCCCCTGCAAAGCGAGATGGAAAAAAAATGCTACTTTTTTTGCAAATTCTGCAGCAGATCCATATTGGGCCTGATCAATTACATAGTCTTTTTTTTGCAGCTTTTGAACTATTGCCTCCCAGACTTTTTCAGATGCCAACTCCGGATTTTTATCTCCCTGCTGCCCACCCGTAGCTTTTAAATCAAATAAAAGGTTCCTATATACAGGCATGAGCGATTCAGATGGCTGTCCAGGCTTTCTGGACATGGAACCCCACATCCGAAATTCCTGAATTGTCTTTTCTAATGCCAATGTGGTTACAAAATCCTTAGGGTGTTCAAAAAGTAAATCACCCGAGACGACCTGTAAAACGGTGCCGTAAGTTCCCCACAAAACACAACGAACCCCCTTTAATCCCAATGACCCAGCACGAGCCTTGATTGGCTCTGTTGCCGGGGGTTTTGGCCAAATCAGTTCAGGCCTACCCCTCAGGCCGGCGGCATATTGCTCAAGCCCGGCAAGCATGATTCACGCCTTCCAATGGATTGGCCAACTGTTTAAATCAATCCATACCCAATTGTTTCTTTCCAATCATAAATTATGGAAAGGGATTGGCCTTAAGGCCCCAAGACCTATGGGTAATTTATTCCAACTTGGAACAAACGAAATTCCCCCAATCACAATTGTTGGGGCTGGGGGAATTGGATGCTCCTTGGCAGCAACCATCCACCATTCAAAGCACCCAGTCAAATTGGTTGAAAAATGTGAGCAAAAAATTGCCTGGTCTAAAGCCAATGGAGTAAAAGTAAGTGGTTTCTCAACACAAAAAATCCCAATTGAATCATTCGATTCTTGGCAACCTACAGGAAATGAAGCGATTTTTTTGTGTACCAAACGCTATTCAAACAAATCCGTATTAACAAAGATTCCAAAAAACAGCGTTATAATACCAATACAGAACGGATTTGAGGAAAATGAACAGTCGAGCCTTTTTAATATAGAAGGAATAGCTTCTTTTATAGCCGAATCTCCACATAAAAACACTGATGTAAAAATAACACGACCTGGGTCTATCCATTTTGGAATTAATTCGGGAATATCAGAAACATTTATATTAGCCAAAAATATTTCAAAAATTATTAAAATACCAGGCGTCAAATTAAAACTGACGAAAAGCATATTAAAGTATAAATTGACGAAGCTCTTATATAATTGCGCCATTAGCCCGCTAGCCTCTGGCTGCGGCGTAGATAACGGCCAATTGCTGGCCAACCCACAATTACTTCAACTGTTTTTGGGATTATTGCGGGAAAACTTGGGAATCCTTCATCATGCTAAAATGGAATTGGGTAAAGTAGGCCCTTTTGCACCTAAAACTGTTGTCGCCATCCTGCGCCGACGATGGGTTACCAAAATGCTGGCTGGGTGGTTCAAAAAATCACTAGACAATACTTACTGTTCTATGGCCTGTGACTGGCTTAGTGGCCAAACTGAATTGGAAAACTACTTGGGATATTTGTTGCAAATTGCAGACGGCTACCCTGCCCCTCTGAATAAAGCCCTTTACCAATGGTGCAAAAACCGGCTAGAAAAAAGGCAGTTACCCTCCATGGAATTGATCGATTTCCTTGAAAATTCAGCGGATTACAAGAATTCCTTTTGACACTTAAAATCCCAATCTTTCGAGGTATTATTCCAACATGAGCCAAGCCGATTTGCACCCGGTTTCAATGGAAAAGGTGGGCACATCTGGCCTAAGGATCATTTGGTCCGATGGGTTATCACATGAGATCTCTTGGAATTTACTCAGGGCAAAATGTCCATGCGCCTCATGCCGAGAAGAAAAAGAAACACCACCAAACCCTCTAAGGGTACTTAAAGCGTCGGAACTTATTCCCTTGAAACCAGTTCGTTTTTCGCCTGTTGGCCACTACGCTTATAAAATTGATTGGAGCGATGGCCATGCCACGGGGATCTACTCACTAAAATTCCTTCGTGAGATTTGTGTCACATAGCTTTGATTGTTTTTGGCTAAAAGTCCGGTGAAAATTTTGCCGCTTTTCCCAACCACACATTTCCTTTTAACCCAATTTGGAACGCCCTAACTGATGTCAAACCAACCTACAAACCTGCCGAAAATCGAGCTTCCTGGCATCAAATCCGTACTTGCTGTAGCAAGTGGCAAAGGTGGTGTAGGCAAATCCACCGTCTCTGCAAACCTCGCAATGGCTCTTTCCATGCAAGGAGCTGCAGTTGGACTTCTGGATGCTGATATTTACGGCCCAAGTATTCCACTGATGTTCGGTGTTAACGAAATCATTGACCAAGCTAACACCCCCTTTCCCCTCGTCAGACATGGAATCAAGTTGATGTCGATGGGCTTTTTGGTTCCACCGGAAAAAGCGGTCATTTGGCGAGGGCCAATGATTCACCGTGCTTTGACCCAGTTCCTCACCCAAATTCCTTGGGGTGAACTTGACTATCTGGTTATCGATCTACCCCCCGGCACCGGCGACGCCCAACTGACCCTTACCCAAACCGTACCCCTAACCGCAGCTTTGGTTGTTACCACTCCACAGGAAGTCAGCCTGATTGATGCCCGCAAGGGACTGCAAATGTTTGAGGAGGTTCGTGTCCCCGTATTGGGTATCTTGGAAAATATGAGCTTTTTCACCGGCGATGATGGCAAACGGTATGAGCCTTTTGGTTCAGGAGGTGGCAAAAAACTAGCAAGCCAAGTAAAAGTCCCCTTCCTTGGTCAAATTCCAATCGATCCTAATTTGGCTCAATCTGGGGATAATGGATTGCCTCTAACTTCCAGCCATCCAGATTCAATTGCCGGTAAGGCATTTTATGAATTAGCTATCAAAATTAAAGGCGATCTTTCTTCATTCCAGCAGCCGGTAAAGCTCCCAACTTTGAATCTGTGACCTTTTACCGTAAATATTTGCTTACTTAGTAATCAGGCCAACCCACAGGTCAGCCACATTGGTACCGGTTTGGCCGCATTTCCACAAAGATCCAATTTTGCTAAGCGCCTCATAGCTTGAACAGGACTCAATAGCCCCACCCAAATCCATGTCTATTTTTGCGGCATGTTCAAACCCCAAATAATCGGAAAATCCACCCGCCGCATCGGTTGGTCCATCCTCACCATCAGTTCCACCAAATAGCCAATAGCTTTTTCGGACCAAAGGGTTAGACATCGCCCGTATCATCTGAAGTGCTAAATGTTGGTTCCGCCCGCCCAAACCTGGCTGGTCGCAAAGCTTTAAATGCGTTTCGCCACCACCAACGATGCAACAAGGGGGAAAGCCCGGAGCCAATTCCCGCAGCGAATTAACAACCAATCCCTCAACCACACCTGCCATCCCATTGACATCCAGTTCCCAACTACTTCCCAAATCAAGAACAGGCCACCCTAGTGCCGAAGCTTTGTTTTTTGCAGCAACCACCGCTTTTCGGTTATTGCCAATCAAGACAAATTTAGCCCATGAAAGACTTTCTTTGGAACTCTCCCCGTTGGCTTTATCCTCTAGCACCTTCAAGGCCGCTTTCGGCACCTGGCTTATCAATCCATATTTATCCAAATACCCCAATGCCACCATCGCCGTGCCATTATCGAAAACTGTAGGCCCGGATCCAATCACGCTTGGGCAATCACCAACCACATCAGAAATAGCTAAGGTCCAAAACATGCAGTCATTTTTGCCACCACCCCAAACCTGTGCAAGCCTGCCCCCCTTGATTCTGGAAAGCTGCTTTCGAACAGTATTCATTTCATGAATTTTGGCCCCAGACCGATGCAGTAATTGGGTAACTAGAAGTTTATCCCTTAGATTAATTCCAATTTCTGGGAGGGGCATCATTGCGGAGGCGCCTCCTGATAAAAGTACAATCGCCAAATCACCATCCTCGGCTTTTTTTGCTATTTGCAGTTGTTGCTCAGCCCCTTCCACTCCTCTCTGAGTTGGAAGATTATGCCCAGACGGGCGAACAGGAGCCAAAACAACCCCGGGCGATGGCTCTCCCCCTTGGCCATCTACCACATGCACAAGCCCGCCTACCTGCTTGCCCGGTGGCAATCCGGCTAATACCCCCAAAACCATTGCCTTGGCAGCCTTACCGCCACCAAGAAGGATCACCCGGCGACTAGACCTGATTGCGTTAGACAACTCCGGGTTATTCCGCATTTCGTTTTCAACCAGAAAACTTGGCGATACAGCATCCACTCCAGCACGCCAAATACTTTCCAATTGTTGTCGCATTTCCATGGCGGCTTTGGGGCCATCCGAAATAAAAGTCATAAATAATCTCCCACCTCAGACATCAGATCCGGAACTGATTTACGAAAAACATTACTCAACTGTTCCACTTCCGATTTCTGTGTGAAGAAGTGATTACTGACCCTTAAAAGCAATTCTCCACTTGGCAAACGATTCAAACCAACCTCAATTCGGTGCTTGCAATAAAGCCAATTTCTCACTGCCTCCAAATTCCATTCTGAAGGCAGTTCCCAAGCAGTCATTGCACCACTCAATTTGCCATTTGCAGGCGTCCAAGCCTCCAGCCCCCGGTTGGTCAGCAAATCTCGCGTAAAACCAGACATCTCCCTTTGACGGGCATAAATCGCGTCAGAACCGATTTCCCGCCATTCTTCCAAAACAGAAGGAACCGATAGCCAAGGACAAACATCCTGAGTTCCCTGAAATTCCAGTCGCCTTAGCCTTGCCGTACTCCCAAAAAGATCAGGATCATCTTGGCTAATAGAGTTCTTTCGTTCTGGTTGCAAACAATACCCTGAATAGCCCCAACTGATAGTGACAGGCTCCAAACGGTCTGCCAATTCATCATGGAAAGCAATAAACGCGCCCCCTGTTGGTGAACACAACCATTTGTGCAAATTGGCGCAATATGCACTAGCTCCAATTTTTTCCAAATCCAAAGCCATTTGTCCCGGTCCATGCGCTCCATCAACAATCGTCGTAATGCCCTTAAACCTTGCAAGAGAGCATATTTCCTCAATCGGAAGTACCATTCCAGTGGCAGAAATCACATGACTAAAAAACAAGATTTTCACACCTTCAGTCATTTCCATGGCAAAGGACTCAAGAATTTCCCCTGAATCCCCTGGCCTTCGGGGAATTTTAATGGTTCTAATTTCTGCCCCAAACTGGTTAGCCAAAACTTCCCAAAACCACCTCATGCACCCGTATTCCAGATCCGTTGTCAAAATCACCCCTCTGAATCCAGATCCAACCAGCGAACGGCCCACTTGGTTGATTGCGGTTGAAACATTGTTTGTGAAAAACAATCTAGTCGGATTGTGATTGATCCAAGCACTTAATTCCGTTCTGGCTTTTGCCAAAAGTGATGGAGCTACCCTGAGGTAAAAATCCATAGGCCTGCTTGCCAGCTGCAATCTTTGTTCTGCGGCAAACTCATGCCCTCGTACCATTGATGGCCCAAACGAACCGCAATTTAAATTATTGACCTCCGGGCATAGCAGTACCCGGGTTCGAAAATAGTCCCAGTTCATTGGATTACCCCCCTCACCCCAGCAAAACCGCCTCAACAGAATCAACCTCACTACAAACCAGTCGATATTGTTTAAATATTTTGCCAAACCATAGTTTTTTTGGAACTTTACCGTTTCAAGTTCTCTCCCAAGTGCTAGGTTTCAGCAAATAGGAGCAATTTCTCTAACCCTCTTGCCTTCCTACCGCATCCTGATTGCAATGTATAATTGGGCCAATCTTTCAAATTCTGGCATTTTCATGATTTCCTAACTTTTAGGCTCAGATTGGAGACGCGCCATGACTTTGAACCGAAGACACTTCATGCAGCATGTTGCCAAGGCTTCTGCAATTGCAGGTCCTAGTGCAGGGTTTATTCGAAACCTACACGCCGCCGAAGAAAATTTAAAAAAACAAGGGAAAAGCTTGGTGGTGTTCTGGATGGGAGGAGGCCCATCTCATATGGATTTATGGGATTTGAAGCCTGGGGCCCAAACGGGTGGTGAATTTAAACCCATCAAAACAAATGCTTCGGGTATTGAAATCAGCGAAGTTTTGCCGACTGTGGCCCAAAACTTCAAAAACCTTTCCATTGTTCGCTCTCTGGTAACCAATGAGGGAAGCCATGAGAGAGGGACAACTCTCATGAACACAGGCCGCATTCCTAACCCGGTAGTTCAGTACCCGGCGTTGGGTTCTACCACCTCATCCCTTCTGACACCCAAAGAATTAGCCCTGCCTGGTTTTATTGGAGTTGGAGGCACAGCCCAAAGAATTGGGCCCGGTTTCCTCGGTATGGCGTATGCCCCCTTTTCCGTCCAAAATGCTGGACAACCTCCAGCCAACATCAAACCTCCGGCTGCATTGGCTGGAAATCCTTCTGAAATGGAAGAGCGTGTTCGCCGACGCCAGCGACTTTTTTACACAGTTGAAGACCCATTTGCTCAATCCAACTTCCCCCATCTGATCAAGGCGGAAGAAAGGGAAAACGCCGGAAGCTCTGCCCAAGCACACTCTTCCATTTATAAAAAAGCCTTCGATCTAACCATTTCCCCCTTGCGGAATGTTTTCGACATTTCCAAGGAACCCACTTCCGTGGTTGAAGCATATGGTGGACGCAACAATGGGTTCGGCATGGGTTGCCTTCTAGCCCGCAAGCTTGTCGAAGCGGGGGTTACCTGCGTTGAAATCGATTTAGGTGGATGGGATAACCATGCTGGTATTTTCAACACGATTCGCACTGGAAACGGCCCCCGCCTTGATAAAGGAATGGGCAATTTCATGAAGGAATTGGAAGACCGCGGTCTAATTAAAAACACAGTGGTTCTTTGGATGGGCGAATTTGGCAGGACACCGCGTATTAACCAAAATGGTGGCCGTGACCACTGGGCACGTTGCTGGTCCGTCGTTGTGGGCGGGGGCGGAATCAGAGGTGGCCAAATTTACGGTTCTACCAGCGAAGACGGCATGGATGTCAAAGACAAACCATGCTCAATTGGCGATCTTTTCGCTACAGTTTTCAAAGGTTTAGGCTTGGATCCAACTACCCAAGTGCGCGACAACATTGGGCGCCCGTTGGCTATAGCCGATGGCAAGCCTCTGGCTGGCTTGGCTTAATAATCCACCTAATCATCAAAATCAAACCTTTGCACCCTTTCAGGTTCCATTTGGTGGAAGCCTGAGCTGGAATCATGCAATTAAATTCAAATTGGCTGATACATTAAAATTCTTGCCAATTTTCAACCCTATGAGCTAAATTCAAAAAATCTGAACAGATCAAAGATGAAAATGCTCCGGTCATTATTTGAAAAAATCCCATTAGATTGGCGTGATTTAATAAACAACTTCTCAATCACAACCTTGCCGTGGCATAACGCCATTTGGGCTCAACAAGTTCAATTTCGCGATATCCTGACAGCTCTTAGGTTTGATTCTTCAAAGTCATCACTCGACCCTCACCGATTGAAAAGCATCAATGACTTTCAGCGAATCGTTCCAATTAATTTTCAATCATCAAGATCCCCAAATAGCCCAAATCTATCTGTATCAGGAAAAATCTGCAAAAATCAATTATTATTTATCAACAAAGAATCGAATCGCGCAATAAAAGAGGCTCGAACAACTTTAAAAAATTGCCCATCCATTGGCAATAAACCAACTCACTACCAAATACTAACTATAGATTGCTACCCTCCCAAACCAGAAATTTCAAACTTCCACCACTACCCTAAAGAATTTACTGTTGCAAATCCTGGTTTCCTTAGCAATTTCATAAAAACCAACCGACTTGAATATCAACACCCGCTCAATTTGAAACAGTGCCTAAGAATATTAAATCCAAGGGTAATTGTCGGCGCAAAAGTGCATCTTGCCGCTTGGCAACAATTTCTTGGCTATTCAGTCGAGGAATGGATTTGGGATGTTTGGCCTAAAACCCAAATTATTATGACTGATCAAAAAACACCCTTCCAAAAACCAAATAAAACAGTTTGGATTGAAACCCCCAAAATTGGTGGTTATTTTTTAGGCCACATTTCGCCCCGCAAAAACCACCTCCAATTATGGCCGAAAGCCGGCATCTTTCTTGAGTTTATTTGCCCACAAACCAATACGCCTACGAATACCAAAGGCAGGTATTGGCTGGCTAATGCTCCGTTGGAAAAACCCCTGCAAGTTGTTGCCAGCACAACCGGTGGCATGATTTCATTAAGGACAAACCTATTTGTGACTGTTCTTGACAGGTCAAAAGGAATTTTGAGGATCGAAAGCGGTTTCCCTAAAACCGGTACGCTCAATCACCCAGAATCTCAGACAAATCAACCAACTTACCATCCATCCATGTTCGGCATGGTGGAAGACTCGCCAGAAACTTTGTCCCATAACGCTTGGTGATCACCCTTGGGTCCAATATAGCCACCATGCCCTTGTCATTTGAGTGTCGAATCAAACGACCAAATCCCTGCCTCAGTTTCAAAATCGCCTGCGGGACTTGGTAATCAAAAAACGGATTCCCACCTGACTGGGATATCGATTCAAGCCGCGCTTCCACCAATGGTCGGTCTGGCACTGCGAAAGGCAATTTTGTGATGATCACATTGGTAAGCGCATCCCCCGGAACATCAACTCCCTGCCAGAAGGTGTCGAGCCCCAACAAAACCGACTGGGGTGTTGATTTGAAACTGGCTAAGAGAGCCGAATTGTTTTCCCCCTTGCCTTGGCATAACAGTGGGTAGCCTTTTCCAGCACAAAAACCCTCCAAACCTTCCCTCAATTTCTCCAAGTAATCCCTACTTGTGCAAAGAACAAACGCATGCCCCTTGGTTAGATCCAAATAGTCTCGCACCGCGATTAAGCTGTGATCAAGAAACGCTTTGGGATCTTGACTTGGATCTGGCATCTCCTGGTGCAAATAAAGATTCACTTGATTTTCAAAATCAAATGGGCTGGCACATTTCGATTCAATGCCACCTGGCGGATTTGGAAATCCCAACCTCTTGCGCGCATGAAAAAACGGGTCTCGACCACCGGTTCCTAATGTAGCACTCGCAACAATCACAGTTTTGGTTTTACCAAACAAATGCTTGGCCAAAATTTCACCAACTTCTACTGGGGCCGCATGCAGATCCCAAGTTGCCTGTGCTTTTTCCCTTGCAGGCTCAAGCCAATAAACCATGCTTTCCCCAGATTGTTGGATCCAAAGCCTCAAGTTATCCGAAAAAGCCCTTGCTTGTCGTGCTGCCCCTGATAATTCAATTGCTTGATCAGGGTGCTCCCGCAGCGCAGCAATTCCTTCAAGAGAGGCTGCAAGAATCCCCAATGAGTCCGACAGGTCCAATCGGACTCCACCCAGTGGCTCGGTCATTCGAATTGGCCTATTGGACCATTGTGTGGATTTAGCTCTACCCAAATCACGAATTGTCGCCGCAAATGGCTCCAAATGCAGCCATGCCCTATGGTGATTACCCAACAGTTCGGGACTGGTTTCACCAGCCAAAAGCCCTTGTGGACCGTTTTTGCTATCCCTTAACAATCTTCCCAAAAAGGAACGAATTGCCGCAAACGAAACCCGCGTTCCAAGCTGATCACCAGCAACCTCTTCAAAAGTGTGTCCCTCATCAAGGATCACGGCATGGTAGTCAGGAATACATGAACCACCCTGCATGCGAAGATTTAGGTCTGCCAAAAACAGGGCGTGGTTAACCACCAATAAGCCCGCCCCTTCTGATTGGCGTCGCACCCTTTGAAACATGCATCGCTCGAAGCTTGGACATTTCCTGCCCAAGCATTGGTTGGCGTCGCTTCTTGAAAGCTCCCAAGCCTCGGGGGAAATCTTGAAACCCAACTCCGACCGGGTGCCATCCAATCTTTCCCGCTGCCATGAATCCAATCGATTCAAATCCTGCCAAATCTCGTCAAAGCCAAGTGGACTTCCCTCAATTTGTCGCAATGAGTGCCGCAAGCGCCTCCTGGAAATATAATTTGATCGTCCTTTCAATAATGCAGCTTTCACTGGAGAGCCAAATAAATCCAGTAAAAACGGAATATCCTTGCTAAATAATTGTTCCTGCAGGCTGATGGTGTGCGTGGAAATAACAATCCTTTGACCCGGATTATCCTGTAAATGAATTAACGCAGGAACAAGGTAGGCAAAAGTTTTCCCCGTCCCTGTGCCGGCCTCCAGCATCACCGGCTTTTCTTGGGCCAATCCCTCTGAAACCGCACGGGCTGCAGTCAACTGCTGGGGCCTAACTTCAAATGATGGAAGCCGGGAGGCAATCAAGCCACCCGGCCCCAATATTCCTTCAACAGTCATTTCACCCAAAGAATCCTTCAATCAATATTCCCCAGCAACTCTTGGCAGTTTAAATTATCGAATATTCAAGGGTTCAATTGGCAAAAGGTAAACAGGGCCACCCTTCATCCTTGCCAATCTTAGTGCAGGAAGGGCCAGTTGCTGAAGCTCACTCGGAAGGCCTCTCAATAAAGTTTCAAAAGAGTTTTTCGTCTGGGCATCCATTTGAATTCCCAAATCAAAATCCAGTAAATCCTCCAGCATGTTCCTTGGCTTTGGCAACTTCAGAACTTCCGGCCTTTTGTCCTTGGGCAAGTCGGTCTGGTCCCGGGCCCAAGCTAGAGCTTTTTCCAAGGAACCAAGTTCATCCACCAGTCCATTACCCACAGCCTGCCGCCCGGTCCAAACCCGGCCGCCCGCCAAGCTAGCCAACTTTTCAAGAGTGTAATCGGTTTTTCCAGCATCTTTTCTACCTGCAAGCCCCTTTGCAAGAAATTGAGTGTAGGTATCCTCAATGAGCCCTGTCATGGCCGTCCTCTCCGATTCAGAGAACGGATTGCTTCCAGACATCACCCCAGCATTGGCCCCTCGACTAATTACCTCAGAGTGAAGGCCCACCCTTTTCAAAACCGGACCATAAGCCAATTTGCCGCCAAAAACACCAATCGAACCGGTAATGGTAGAAGGCTCAGCAAAAATCCTTTTTGCAGCCATTGCTATGTAATAACCACCACTGGCAGCCACATCTCCCATGCTGGCCACAACTGGCTTCTTGCTTCGTTTCAACTCAGCCCAAATCAGGTCGCTTGCCAATGCCGAACCACCTGGGCTGTCAATTCGCAAAACTATCGCCTTGACCGTCGGGTCCTCTTCGGCCTGACGAATTGCCTCAATCAAGGTGTCACTGCCAACCTTTGCGGATCCCAATCCCGCACCACTTTTCCCTGTATCAATCTCACCTACCGCGTATATCAATGCAATTCGAGGGTTCTTGCCAACCTTGGGTTTGGGAGGGCTCAAAGCCTTCAACAACGAAAAAGGGTTGGAAAAATCAACCTCTTCCGCCTTGGTTTTTCCAAAATCAGCTACAATCTCAGCCTCATTTCCCGCCAAAAACCTTGCGCGCTCCTTAGCTTCGGGCAGGTACCCAACCCGGTCTAAAATTCCTGCTGCCACTGCAGCTTTTGCTGTCATTGGAGCTTTGTCTATGGCCAATTTGACATCTTCTGATTTTAAATTCTTAGACGATCTTGCGGCCACTATCCGCTGAATCATGGACTGATTGAAAAAATCATCGAGCATTTCAGACATCTGGCGCTTGGCGGGCTCACTCAAGCTTGTTCTGGTGTAAGGTTCAACAGCGGATTTGAAATCACCCACTTTCAAGAAATCAGCCTTCACACCCAATAAATCAAATATTTCCTTGTAAAAATAAACTTCACTCCTCACACCCAATAACATCATCCAGCAAGACTCAGGCATCCAGAACTCGTCAGCCGAAACGCCTAGCAGAATATCCTTCGAATCTCCGCTCCCGGTGAAGGCAACTATTTTCTTCCCGGTCTTCCTAAACAAATCCACGGCTTCCTGAAGTTCATCCAGTGTGCCAAACCCAGACTCAATTCCTTCCAGTTCCAGAAACAAGACATTCACAGTCGAATCATTCGCCGCTTTGGAAATCCGATCGCGAATGGTCAACAAATTCCCGTCAGCCTTAGCGGATTCAGGTGAAACATTACTATCAGTCACCGCCCCAGAGATGCGGATATGTGCAACTTTGGGCACAGATTTCTTTTTAGCCTCGTCAGCGCTAATTGTGGCTAACGGGTAAATCCAAAAAGCACTTACCAACCCGACAATCCCCCCCTTCAACAAAAGACTGAAAATGTACTGAAAACGCATAGTTTCGGGAATCATTACGCCCCCCAATCTAAAATGGACCATAACCCTATCCTTTTCGATATAGCATAACCTTTTAAATACTAGGCTTTTAATGATCGCAGGATCAACAAAACCCAAAACCTTTTTACCAGCGAAAAACCGGCCAAAAACTTTGGCATACGACTGAAATTAGTTGATTCACAAAACCCTTAAATGCTGGTATCCTTTAATTATCTGAGCACCAAGGAAAGGGGCCATGAATATCTTCTTCCAACACCTGCTTGTTATATTCTTAGGCTTCATGGCCTCTCATGCAATTGTTGTTGCCCAAGAGCCGCCACTTGCTCCCCCTCAAACAAATTCTTCACTACCGCCAATGCAGTCTGGAATCCCTTTGCCGGGTCAACAACCCTCCAATATTCCTGCTTCTGATGGCACCTATAATCCTGTAGACCCCCCAGCTCCCCAGGTAATTCTTCGAATTAGGGTCCCAGCAAAAGTTGCTCCAGGAGCGGAACTCACTTACTCGATTAGCGTAGAAAACCCCACATTGGTCCCAGCACACCGGGTTCGAGTCAGAAGTAATGCGCCATCCAGCTCCAAATTTGTTCGCAGCGTCCCACAACCTGAAACCGAGGGGCAAAATCTGGTTTGGAGCATAGGCACTTTGGCTCCAGGAGTGAAAAAACCCATTTCGCTAACGGTGATAGCTGACGGCACAGGCGATGTCGATTTCTCCAGCTATGTTTCCTTCGAGCATGGTGAAACAACAAAAACCCGCGTTGCTTCAGCTATGCAAATCGTCAAGCGAGGGCCTTCCCAGGCTCAGGTTCAAGATACTTGGACTTACACGGTTGATATTCAAAACACCGGGCCAACCCCATTGGCAAATTTGCAAGTGACCGACATGCTTCCAGAGGGGCTCGACTTCCTCACATCGCAACCATCCACCAAGGGCGAAAACCCGCTCACATGGACCATAGAAAGACTGGAACCCCAACAAGTTAAGCGGATCGAATATCAGGTAGCCGCAAAAAAAGCAGGAACCTACGAAACCAAAGCCTCCGTATCGATTGCTGGCGGATCAAAACGTGAATCTGGTTGGAAAACGGTGGTGAGTGAACCCAAACTCGATATCTATCTTTCCGGCCCTGATTTCCGTGCCGTGGGTAGGCCTGCCACCTACCACATCACTGTTTCCAACGACAGCCCCACAACCGCCCGCAATGTGCGTTTGGCTACAAAAATGGCGGCTGGGGTAACTTTTTTGGCTGCAAGTTCAGGTGGACGCGAATTCCAGGGTGAAGCCCGCTGGGATTTAGGCATTCTTCAACCAGGCCAAAGGCGTTCGGTTAATTTTGTGGTGCGTGCAAACAGTCCCATGAAATTGATCCAACGAGTTGAATTGACCGCCGACAAAATTGGCCTTGGTATGCAAGCTGAAAAAATCACAACTTTTAGCGGAAAAGACCTTTTGGTGATTGAACTGGATAAGACAATAGATCCAATCGAAATCGGCGAACCGGCCTCTTACACTTTGCGTTTGATCAATCGAAGCTCCAACCCAATCACGAACCCTAACCTGATTGTCGCCATGCCTGAAGGATTTAATCAAATTGAGGGTAAAGGCCCCACTCAGGTTAACAGGAACGGTGCCATTCTCACATTTGGGCCTTTGGCTAAACTCGAACCTGGCCGCGAGGCGGTTTATTCCATTACTGCCACAGGAAGCCAGACTGGCTCATTTAAAATTCTGGCCGAATCATCAGGAAATCCAGACCCTAGCATCCAAAACCCCAAGCTTCAGGAAATGGTCCAAATCCTTCCATCCAAAATCACAGGTAAACAATAAGGCCGATCTTATTTGTTAACTACCAAGGCTCGCCAATGCCGAGCTTGGCTATTGATGTAGCGCTGGGAAGCCACCGATTGCAACTCAGGGCGATTTTCCAATTGGACGGACTTTGGTTGCCTTTCGTTTTTGCCTTCTGCGGGCTTGCATAAACCATGGCTTGCCGCCACGCCGCTGACCAAGCTAATCCCTGTCAAACTCAACCAACATAATTTCGCCAGCATTTTTAGCTCCTGAAATCAGTGGGCACGCATGTCCAACTCCACAGGAGCAAAGCAAAAGGAATGCCTAATGAAAAAATCGTTGAAAATCGCCTTAAAACAACCAAGGATCACCCTAAACTACCCAAGGTTCCAAATATTTATGGTAATAATGTAATTTTTTCCCATTCAAATTGCTTAATCCTTCAATTCATTGAAAGTTTTTTCATCCGCTTTTTTACAAAAAACAAAGGAAAGGCGTAAACAATCAGCCAACAAGCACTTGCCGAACCAAATCATCATTTTCCGAGGTAGCAACAATTAGATCAGGAAAACTAGATGCCAAACGCCCAGCCATCCCGTTCATGGCAAACTTTTCGGAGGCATAGTGGCCCAATACAATTATGGGAATTCCTGCCTGGTACGCTTCCAGTTCCTCGTGGTAACGCATTTCCCCTGTAATAAAAACTTCGGCTCCCATTTGCCTAGCGTCCATCGCCCAACTTCCCGCTGCACCACACCCAATCGCAACTTTTTTTGCCTTTTTGCCCACAGGACCAATCAATTGGACAAAAGAGGCTCCAAATATTTTCTGGCAATCTTTTGCCAATTCAATTACCCCTAATGAGCCAGACAATTCCCCAATACGCCCGTCGCCCTCCATGGACGACTGCGAAGCAAGCGGGTAAAAATCAAATGCGGGCTCCTCGTACGGATGCACTCGCCTGATCGCATTCATCACACTAAAAAATTGCTTTTTATCGCATAAATATTCCACCCTAACCTCAGGGGTACACTCCCGCTCTCCAGATACCCCAATCGTTGGCTTCGCCCCAGGCCCAGGCACAAATGAACCAACCCCGGAAGAATGAAAACTGCACCCGGTATAGGCACCAATTACACCAGCACCGCTCTCAAAAACGGCTTTACCGAGTTCCTCCAGATTGGCCTCCGGAACAAACACTACAACTTTCATTTTCTCTGGTGCATTCGCCGGTTTTAATGGCCGAACATTTATCATTCCTAAAGCCCGTGAAATTTGTTCATTCACTCCATCCTGGGCACTGTCATGTGATGTGTGCGGGCTATATACGGCAATATTTCCGGCCAACAGTCGCAGCAGGTTGCGCCCTTGAATGGAATCACCTGTCAGTTTCTTCACGGGGGCAAACAGTACCGGATGGTGGCTAACAATCAATTGAGCACCAATACGGATGGCCTCATCCACAACACCTTTGGTTACGGTAAGGCAGGTTAGTAATTTCTCCACCTGATTACTGCGGTCACCCAGTAACAAGCCCACATTATCCCAACTGGCCGCCAACCGTTCCGGCCACCAACTATCCAGTTTGGCCGCCAAATCGCCAACTGTTGGCATCAAAGCCTCCCAATTATTTTAAAATATCAGCGCGGCTGAATTCCCAGCACATTGAACTCCGGCACATGCAAATCAACTAGTAAGGGATCTGGAGTTTGTGCGATGGCAACATTTCCAGCCTTGTCCTTCACGGTTAGCCGCATGTACACACTCGGGGGTACAAGTTGGGGCACCGTCCACAAAAATCTTCCAGAGTTTGACATTTCACCCTCTGAAACCGCATGCCAAGGCCCATCCCTTCTTTCGGCCCATTCCAATTGGACCGGCATGTTTGCCAAATTCCGATCAGTAGCCTTGTAATTGATGACCAAGGCCTCTTTGCGGTTAGGATCAGCAGCCACATTCAGAAGACTTGCGTCTGGGGGGGTGGCATCCAATTCAACGCGGATTTGTGGTGGTTCACCTCGTTGTGGTGCCGGGCGACCAAGGCCAGCCTTGCTCTTTACCACCAAAGTGAAACCATGGACTATTCCCTCTTGGGTTAGAGGCAACATGACCCCCATCCTTTGGGGTCCAACTCCTGCAGCATCTGCAGGTGAAAGAGTTACCGGTTCTGTAGCGGCCAATGCCCAGTTGAGTCCTTCATCCAATGTCACATAGACTTCTGCAGATCCAATTCCCGAAGAACCAGACTTGGTGACTTCGTACTCAAGGCGAACCTGACGCCGGTTTACCACCTGAATATTCTTTGCCGACCCTAAACGCGAACCTCCCCCAAATGTGGGAGAACCAGAAGGCGGGTAAGGATTCGAGGACGCCAAAACCGATTGTTCCGGGGCTACCATTCCAGGGCCCCCTACCATTGGTGAACTCGATACCGTCGGTGGATCATGGGCAACGGGTGCTGCAGGTTGGGGCAAACCACCCCCAACTATTCCAGAAATTGAGGCTGGCCCTGCATAAGGAGCGGCCGCTGGACCAGCCAGACTTGGCAAGGGGATGGATGGGGATGGGACTGGAGCTGGTGCTGGAATTTCAACCAAAGCCGCTCCTCCGGGAACTGGAGGGGGAGAAACCGGTGGTAATGCCGGAATGCTGGGTGGAGGCAGATTAGACAAATTTGGCCCACCAACAGGTACCAAAGGCCCGCCCACTGAAGCAGGTTCTCCCGCAGGACGCGAAACCAAAGCTGTTGAATTTGCGGGCGAATTGCCTGTTGCTGAAAGACCATTTTGACCACCAAATCCAAGTTGCGCTTCGCCAGTTCCCAAATTGCCAGCTCTATCCGAAATGGACATCCGCATTTCCACCGGTCCCATTTGGGGCACCTGCAAAGTCCCAGAGCCCGTCAGTGAGGGTTTGATTTGCACAGGCAACCACGCGTCTCCTCCAGGAATTTTTGCTTCCAATTTCATTGTGGCCAAATCAGGATTTTCCTCGCGAACAGTCCACTGAACCTGAATGGCGGAACCTTGCCTCTCGGCAGTCAATTTGATTTCAGGTCGAATGGTATCAACTACTATCTTGAGGCGGTCATCGGACTGATAAATATCCCTAGGCTCTTGGTTTCCCTTTTTGTCCAAAACCGCAACCGTGAACCAATAAACACCATCTGATTTAGCCAGGTAATGGAAACCTTCTTCCCCCGGCCTTATCCTTCCATGCAAATCCCATGATTTTCCACGCGTCGTGGACACATACAACAAAATCCCCTGAAGCTCAGCAACTTTGTCAGGCTGAAGGGATACAGGAATCAAGAATTTGGGTTTGGACAGGTGTTTTTCTTCGCCGACCGGTCCGGGCTGAACCTGGGCCAAAACGGTTGCTATCCAAATGAATGCGCTTGAAATTAACATGAACGCCTCCCGCCGATCCAATGCGCACACCTCAGCATGCAGGCTCACGCATGAGGATGGTATCGGTTGAACCCAACTTTCCCTTGAGGCCAAACAGGGAAGATAGGAAAGCCCCTCCGTTTTTTCCTAACGGAGGGGCTGATGAGGTGTTGGTAAACTTGGGCCGGATCAGCCAAAAACCGAGCCGGTTAACTTTTGAAAATACTCAACGTAGTCTTCCTGACTGCAGCAAATCACTTCATAGGCTTCTTCACGGCCGTAGGCTGCACCGTGTCTGCACCTTTGGGTTTGGGCTCCAGGAGCGTCTTTGTAGGTAAGGAAATAATGCTGAAGCCGTTCCAGAAGCTCACGGGGAATATCACCAATATCCTGCCAGTGCCCAAATGCTGAATCATTTGCCATCACCGCAACAATCTTGTCATCCGCTTCTTCACCATCAAGAAGGCGCAAACCACCAATTGGTCTTGCCCGCATTAACAAATCACCATGCGTGATGGTTTTCTCTGAAAAAACACAAATATCCAGCGGATCTTTATCTCCCTCGATGCTAGTTAAACCCGTTTGCTTCATGCAATATTCAGCCACCCTGGGCCCACAAAATGTCTGTGGTAGTAATCCATACAGAGATGGACATACATTGGAATACCTTTGAGGCCTATCAACCATAAGCATGCCAGTCTGCTTATCTAATTCATATTTAACCGTATCAGTTGGAACAATTTCTATATATGCATTGACAATTTTGGGCGCATTGTCACCCAAATGTATTCCATGCCAAGGGTGAGCCTTGAACCGGAGTTTATTTAGATGATTTCCACTACCTGACGAAATAAAATTTTCCATGCTTACGTCTTGTCAGCCCTGCGCGCCTTGGGCTTGGCGCTGCAATCTGCCCATTTAGATCGGTTTACCAAAACCGGCTCGCCATCCCAAGTCGAATACGAAAACCAGCCGTCACAGTTTAGGCATATCTGCAGAGTTTCCTGTTTTTTTTGCCAATGGCACCTAACTGCCGAACCTTAGTTTTCCGATTTCTACTCTGCACCCTCGAAATGCAACCTGGAGTACTGTCCGTGCGTCACGCAATGATTGCGGTCGTGGGATGGTTGGCTTTTCTTAATTTTGCCAACGCGCAGTATCCCCTGTATCCAAGCCAAGCCTATCCCGGCGGTAAGGAAACCCAGCGCTGGCATGTTCCACCACCCCAAACCCCATCGTATTACGCCTCTGCCACCGGTCCATCCAGAGATGTTGGCTATCCAACCTCACTTTATGGCCCCGCTGTTCATTTTCACCAGCAAGTGATTATGCCTCCTCCCTACCTCGCATTTGTCCCTTCGGCTGGAATTGTTCCAGGGCAGGATGGATTTTCAAGCACTAACCCAAATTTGACGGCAGATCGTTCAAATGCCGCCTCAAATAAAAAGTGCACATCCTGCGGCACACGGTCACAATCTAAAAATTGTGCCTCCTGCGGCGATAGTTGGTGGGAGAAACATATTGCTTCCAAAGGCCCTAAAGGGTGCTACGGAAGCCACTTCAGCATGGCTTGCGGTAGCTTTAAGTCCGAAATGGTTTTCCTTTTTGGAAGCTCTAGGGCGTACTTTGGTGAAACCTGCAGCCCGGACTCCATTTGCCCAACCCCGTGGGATTTGCTCTACGGGACAGGAGAAAGTCCTGACAGTCCCTTCTAAAAAGGCTTAAGGAAAATCCAATTTGCCCTTTTGCGCCGCGGATCCGACCGCGGCGCTTTTTAATTCCCAAGGTTGAATAGTCATCAAACTTGCCGTTAAGATGAAAGCCCGCCAAACGCGTCTAATCGAGAAAAAAACCTCGGAATGTTTATGCCAGTTGATTTCAAACCGTTAGACCAATTGCTTGTGAAAGCTAGCAAACTCGTGTTATTGACCCACGAAAAACCAGATGGAGATGCGATCGGCTCTTCGTTGGCTATGGCCATACTCTTAGAAAAACTTGGCAAATCAGCAAAAGTTGCCCTAGTTGGCCCATGCCCTGCCCAATACATGTTTTTACTTTCAGGCCATATCCCCCTGAATATACAGCTTGAACCAATCCCAACTGAAACGGATGCACTGTTGGTTTTGGATACCGGAACTTGGAACCAGTTGGGAGTCGGAGCCAACTGGCTGAAGCAAAATCCAATCCCCAGAGTGATAATTGATCACCACCGTACCCAAGACGATTTGGGGGGTCCAACAATTGTGAATACTGCCGCTGAAGCCACTGCATCAATGGTTTTAGACTATTTCAAACATAATAAAATCACACCTTGCCACTCCGCTGCTACCTCTCTCTTTACCGCATTAGCTTTTGATACCGGATGGTTTCGTCACTCCAATGTCACATCGGGCACTTTCCAAATTGCTTCAGAATTGGTGACCGTTGGAGCAGACCCGACTTCCATTTACCGTGAACTTCATCAACAGGAACCACTCGAAAGAATGCATTTGAAGGGACTAGCCCTTTCATCTCTGCGCTTACATAACAATGGCAAAATTGGATCACTGAAATTAGGGACCCGAGACTTTAAAGAGGCCGGATGCTCCATGGCTGATAGTGAAGGCCTTAGTGACCTTCCACGTCAAATTTCCGGTGTCAAAGCAGCTATCGCCCTTTTTGAAGAGTCACCCGGAAAAATCCGTGTAAGCCTGAGAAGCTCGGGCGATGTTGATGTGGGTCAGGTTGCTGAAGACTTTGGTGGCGGTGGCCATAAGGCTGCAGCAGGATGCAGGCTGGAAATGATTTTGGACGATGCGGAAATTGCAATACTATCAGCCCTCAAAAGCCGCATGAAGGAATGATTATTATGGAAAACCCCACCAAGCAAACCAATTTTAGTTGGGACCTTCCCCTCAGGCTGATTGCCGCAGCTTTCCTCTGCAGCGTTGGTGTTGGATACATTAGCGCCTTGGTGAACCTGCACTTTCAGGAGGCATCGCCCGGCAACCCATTGCCTGGCCCCGAAGATGTAATCCGGGTTTATCATGGATCTGAAAAATCAAGCCAATTGCTCCGACTTTTGAAAGCCCCAGATAGCCTTCCATTCAATGGATCAGGCAGTATGGCTGCCGCATTCAGTAAAAAGAAAAATCCCGGGGCGATCAAAACCGGCGCCGTCGAAATGATTGCCCAGCTTAGTGACGCAGGTTATCAGGTCACCAGCCCGGATTTGAAAACCAAAATGGAATATTTCGCCTCCACATGGCTGGAAATTGAGCGGAAATCCCTTATCGCTTGGATTGAAGCTGGTTTTCCCGAAATAAATTACACAAATGACACCTATTATTCGCCCCAAGATATAGTTGATCAATATTCAAAAATGCGTTCTTCTTTTGGTCAGGAAGTAACAGCTCTAAAAAGAATTGATGGAACTCCTCCCGACAAAGCGTTAGACCCAAAGGAAATATGCTTCTGTGACACCCTTCAGTTTGAAAACGGCAAATTGACCGCCCGCATAAAAACAATCTTGGAAGAACGATGCGTCCGATGCCATGGCCCAGGTAAATCCGTCTCCTCCTACCCGCTTTCAAGGTATGAACATTTAAGGGTCTACCTCGACGAAGACTTGGGCGCAGCCGGTGGCAAATCTCTTGCCAAGCTGGCCCTTACAACCCATGTCCACCTTCTGGCCTTTGCAGTTCTATACGGGATGACAGGCCTAATTTTTGCCCTACTTCCCTACCCGGCTTGGCTCAGACTTATTTTGGCCCCAGCCCCTCTGGTTTTGCAGGTGGTGGACATCAGCTTCTGGTGGCTAGCAAGACTGGATGCCCCTTTGGGCCCACTATTTGCCAAAGCAATTATGGCAACAGGTGGCCTAGTTGCACTTAGTTTGGTTAGCCAAATCGTGCTTGGTTTATGGGGCCTATTTCCCGGAAAAGCCAGGTATTTAGTCATTGCCACCTTGGTATTTGGCGGTTTGGTTGGACTGGGCGCAAAAGCTTTGGTGATTGATCCTTACTTGGCAACAGAAGTAACGAATCCACCCGCCACCATTCCTAAATAACAAAAACTAACGAAGGGCCACAGAACCGCCGTTAACCGCGTTGGCGCGCCAAGCTTGGTCCATTTCCCGCCAATCTTGCACCCCATAATGGGTTCTTAGAGCACTTTCATATCCGCCAGCCATTCCATCCTTCAAGAATTGGGCAAAAACCTGATGCCCCTTGAGCGAGGTCAAGAACTGCACAACTGAAACACTTTGGGCATAAAAAGCTCCAACCCTCCCTTGGTCAGGATAATCTCGAAGCTCGAGCAATTGTTTCAATGGAAAAAGCGCCCCATCCTGGTTCAGCTTTGCCATTTGCCGTGTGTGTCGTTCGATCCGATCTTGGGGCTCAGAAAGCACCGACATACCTTCATCTGCCCAACGCGGAACCAGGCTGGAACCTAAATTCCCTGCCAGCACCACATGGGTTGTTTCATGGGGTAAAACCCCTTCTAGCATGTTCGGGTCATCAGAATGGAGATCTATTCGCCTGTGAGAGACCTTGCCGCTCTCAACTTTGACCGTGCTATGCCCAGGCGAAGAGGGGGGAACCCCTGTGGCCTGACTGTATTCACTACCAGTTGCATGCACATATAGGTCACACTTTGTTTCCCAACCCACTGCTCGCTCACCAAACCATCTCCTCCCCTGCACAACCCTTGTTTGCTCCGCCATTTGAGCAACCCTATCTGCAGAGCTCTTTTCCAGCTTGTGAAAGACCCTAAAATGTTGGGTATGGGCAACATTCCAACCCCCTGCTGGTTGAGGATCATGTGACACCGCAATGAGAGAAAAACTTGAGGAATTAGTCCCTCCCTTCACACTGGAATCCGGACTAATTCCTTCTCTCAACTTCACCAAATAAGCGTCAAATTTCCCAGTAAGTGCTTTTACCTGGGAGGCCTCCCTTGTGAACTCGGCAGCAAATCCCTTACTGGCCCCCATCCGATTAGCCTTGTTGGTTAGGGCATGTACACGACAGTAAGCCCACCTGTCCTTGACATCTTGCGGCAATTTGGGATTTTTCTGCCATGCCTGTGTGTAATTATTTAAAGCTCTTTCATATTCACCTTTACCAAAAGCCTCATCTGCAGTTGCAAGAGTGGCACGAACCTGATGCATGTCCTCGGAATTTTCCCATGCGAAGGGATTCGATTCCAAAACCCCACGCTTGGGCCTCGGCTGATCATCCAAATTTCCGCGAAATTGAATATTTTTCCCTGCCATTGAATTTGATGCGATAGCCTCCAACGGTTGGCCCGGCACAACTGGTACCGCACCTACCACTTCAATCTTGGGCGCCCCCAGATTCAGCCTTACTCCTAACGAGGAAGAGTGACCCCCCTCGTCTTTTGTAATTGAAGTCAGAGCTGGAACACTTAATCCAGCTACCGATGATTCTTGCGGACTTTTTTCTAATCCACTTTCAAGAATTCTTAATCTACGACTAAAGGTTTCAGCTTCCTGGTTTTTACCTGACTGCTGCAAAGCCAAGGCGTGACCTTGGTAGGCTTGCCCCAACACAGCAAGAAATTCCTTGTCGCCCTTGATGTTTCCCAACTGCCTTTCGAGGGAATTTACTGCGCTAGTAAAATCACCTCGGGCGATGGCATCCCGCCCTTCCCCTAATGCCCGTTGAATACCCAGAATGCGAGCAAGATCCTTTTCCTGACCGGTTTGACAATAGGATTTGCCTGTTACCAAACCTAAGCAGATTAGGACCATTCCGATTGCGACTTGTCGCGTCACAGCAAGCATGCCTGGTCCCATTCGCCATCCTTGGCGGTTTAAGATTAAATCGCAGGCGGTTCCGCATCCTTGCGGAACCAACCTGCAGAAATTTCCAACAGCAAGAGAGGCTTCCCTGCCCCTCGACTGGAATAAATCCAGTGCTACAGCTGATAGGAATGGGCGGGCAAATTAGTTTTTTTAACGTTTAAATGCAACCCGAACACGACTGGCAAAAGTCCTTGCCCTCAAATTTTTAATCTAGACACTAAACAAAAGCTCGCTAGCACGCCATAAGTTATTTAGAGGATTAAGCTTGCGACCAATAACCAGAAGCAGCGATTTAATAAATTCGCCCTTACATTCAACCTTGAACTTAATTGTTTCCTTAGATTTACACCCAGCCTATCATTGAGCGTTTCCCCTGAAGGGTAAAGGATTTTGATTCCAAATCCGGTTCATTTAGAAATAAAAATAGATTGTGTCCCAAAAATTAAAAATAAAGTTCGGAGCAGATTTTAGAACACTAGTAAAGAAGCAAGATTAAACAGAATTACACCTATAATGAAGCCTTAGTAAAACCAATGACTATATAAAAACAAATCCAAATCCACTCATAAGCCATGCCATCCTATTAATTGATATTTCGATTATTACACCTAAAATAATCGATAAATCAATCGAAACTTATTTGGCCAAAAAATCAATATTGTCAGTCCATCTTCCCATCTCCACAACTGTAGGATGGTAAATTCTTTCATCCCTTGAACTGGGCCCCTTGTCGATGAATCCCTTTCTTAAAAAAAGGTTCCAACCCAAGTGACTCATTTTGTTGCCATAAATGTTAGGCCACTTTTTGACCAAACAATCTGTTTCACAGGTAAATCCTTTTGCATGGCTAAAATTGGTCTAGCCCGCTAGTTGGCATGAGGCAAATGAAATGTGTTTAACCTGAACTTCTAGCTCTTCTGTTTCTCTCGCATTACAAACACCAAACCAGCATTCAAACGGAGTATTCGACCATGGGCCACGATTCACAACCATCCTGCCCTAAAGCCCGCCAAAAGGTTTTGGCCCAACTTTCAAACAAGCAAATCGCCCCACCAAAAGTTTTCGGCGACATCAGCGCAGCAGACCTTATGGATTCGGCATTCCTTTCCTATAACGGGGGCCGATTACGGGAAGCTGGTCAACTCTTGGCGACCCGGATGACCTCCGAAGAAACTACCTTAGGGTTGTCCCTTTCGGGAGCTTTGACCCCTGCCGGCTTGGGAATGTCTTGCTTGGTTCCCCTGATCGAGGCTGGCTTCATCGATTGGATTGTTTCAACTGGTGCAAATATTTACCACGATGCTCACTTCGCCCTAGGTATGAGCCTCCATCAATCACGCCCAGGATTGGATGACCTATTGCTTCGCGAAAATCAGGTTATCCGCATCTATGACATCATCTTCGAATACGACAACCTTCTAGGCACTGACTCCTTCTTCCGAGCCATGGCCCGTTCTAAACCTTTTCAGACCACCCTCAGCAGTGCCGAATTCCACCACCTGGCAGGAGGTGTTCTCGCCAAACGGGAGGAAGAAAACGGCTTAGTCGGAAAAAGCTTTTTGGCGGCTGCCCATCGGGCAGGTGTCCCTGTATTCACTTCCTCACCAGGCGACAGTTCCATTGGCATGAATTTGGCGGCGCTTCAGCTAGAGGGGAATGGACTTCAGATTGATCCTTTGAAGGATGTAAATCAATCCGCTGCCATTGTTTGGCAGGCAAAGCGCAAGGGCCAAAGCGGGGTATGGATTCTGGGTGGTGGTTCCCCCAAAAATTTCATGTTACAAACTGAACCACAGATTCAAGAGGTTTTGGGTCTTGAAGAAAGCGGCCACGACTATTTCCTTCAAATAACCGATGCTCGGCCCGATACTGGCGGTTTGAGTGGGGCGACGCCTCAGGAAGCCATGACTTGGGGCAAGGTTGATCCCGAACAATTGCCTGGCACCGTTACCTGCTATCTGGACAGCACTGTGGCCCTTCCACTCCTCACGGCATACACACTTGCGCGGGCTAAACCCCGAAAACATAAGAGGTTGATCGAAAAACTTCCCGCCCTCATGGAACAGCTCAAGGAAAGCTATTTGGCCAGCAAAAAGAAATAGGCTTGGGCATAAAAGCCCAAGCCTACCTCTATCAAAATGTTTTAGTCGCTAGTTGTTGGAGACACTTAGCGACTTCCTAAAACCCTTTGCAGTGCGGAGGCCCATTCTGGCCGAGTCTCAGGCTTGAAACCCAAGCGGGCAGCCTGCTCCCTAGCAGAAGCCTCCCCCATATTGAGCACTGTCACTGCATAAGCGACCCAAAGTGGGCCAACTCGTCCACCATCACGGTCATAAATGAAGGTTGGCCGACTACCCCTTTGACGGATTTCGCTAGAAATCTGGCGCACAGCCGATTGATCAAAGGTTTCGGCCCCCAATTCAAGAGAATGAAATACCAGTCCTGCTCTTTCAAACATGGAACGATCAGCCGAATCATCCTCCCCTGGAGCGCGCACATGGATAACCAAATCGAAACCGGCCTGTTTCAGCCACTGGATTCCATCTGGAAATGGCTGCTGGCCAGCCGCAATATTCTCAGCTAATACCGCATATCCCGGAATATCCACCGGAAAAACACTTGGCTGGGTTGGTTTGGCTGTCGTTTGCTTTTCAACGGATTTGGTTTCAGGTGGCCCTAAAACAATTTGACTTGCTGAAGGATTGGCTCCCTGAGGCTGCTGGTACCCCAGGCTGGGCCCACTTCCACCCTGAATGGCAGGCACACTGGGCGGGTTGATTGGAGCAGCATATCCAGCACCATTACCATCTGGAATTGCATTCTGTGGACTATTTACCACCCCCAAGGGTGCCAATGGCTGAGTTGTATTTGGGCCAGGAACTATTGGAAGTGTCGCCCCAACTGGAGGAGGCCCGTAACCAGCTTGACCAATAATAGTTGGGGTAGAATTCTGGCTAACCGATGGCAAAGCACCCGGAGGGAGGCTACCAGCGGGGATAGACCCAGGAGGAAGCTGGGGGCATGTCTGGCAATTCCCAGGCTTTTGAACACTTCCAAAAAGGCGCTGCCTAAGCGGTGGCCTTGGGGGGCAATTGGCGGTTGTGGAAACGGGGCTTGGTGATCCGCAAGGATTGGTAGTTTGGCAACCTGTCAGTAAGGCGACTCCCGCCAACCCACAACTTGCCACTGGGCCCAACATCTTCTTCATTTTTCGGCTCCTGATTTGACTTTCTCAGTTTACGCATCAGCTGGTGGGATTTGGAAAGGACTCTTAAGCCAAAATTCTAAATTCCCGGGAAAACAGTGCCGGGATTACCGATCTTGCGGTTGATTCTCATAAAAACAGCCTAAGTTATTGCCAAACTCTGCATCCAAACATGAAAAGAATCCTAAAAAGAAAAGCATGGGCCTCTTGAACAGGCCCGAACACTTCGTCCGAATCAACCAAATGGAGTTCTTGGGACCATGTCGACCCCGCAAACTGATGTCAAAACGATGCAAGAATTGAAGAAAGCTCTTCGTGAAGAGGCGCACACCAAGCGAAATGCTCAGGAAAACAAAGACGGACTGAGCGAAATCATCTGTAACCACTTAATGGACACTCCCGAATACAAAGCAGCCAAAACTGTACTTTGGTATGTGGATGTCCGCAGCGAGGTCCGAACTCGCCATCACTTCCCAAAGGCCTTGGGAAAGGGCCAAAAAGTTGTTGTCCCATATTGTGTGGATGGACTTTTAGACCTTTTCCTTCTGGAAAGCATGGACGAGCTTTCCCAGGGCATGTACCGCATTCTGGAACCCCGGGCCGACTTGCGCGACCTTCCCGGTAAACGGATTTTCCCGCAAGAGTTGGACTTGGTGGTTGTCCCAGGTGTTGCCTTCGACCTGCGTGGGGGCCGAATGGGCCATGGTTTCGGCTATTACGATAAGCTTCTGGAACATGTGAAACCTGGTACCCCTCTTCTGGCCTTGGCATTCGAATGTCAGGTTTATAATGAAGTTCCAGTGGCAAGCCACGATGTCTTTATGAACGCTGTTATCACCGAAAAGGGTGTGATAAGGCCTGCAAAGTAATCTTAAGAATAATTGCACCCCCAAAGGCAAGGAGTTAGGTGTAATGGCGGCTGAGGTAGAGGATACATATGCAGAGGCTTTCCGCAGCTTGTACGCGGAGGTTTTGATAACCGCCCGTGACAGACGGTGGCTCGACCATGCGGTATCCTCCGCCACGGGAAACGCCTCCAGCACCATCATGTGTGACTGTGAGGCTGGCCTGGACCGGTATGTCGGTCCAGGCGGCGATCAATCTTTTCCCACGCCTGATAACCGACCAGGTGCACTCATCCAATTCCATGTGCCAAGGTTTCGCAAAGACCGAGTCACAGCCCTTGAGCGTTCCTTGCTGGTTCGCTTGTCCCAAAATGTTTTGACCTGCCCGACCGCTCGTGCCTTCAGCTTGATGGAAACCCCTGATTGGTTGCCAATAGGACGCAAAATCGCTTATTTCGGTGATCGCCATCAATTTAAGGATGAGCGTAATGGCCGGAAGGTATGGGTGATTCCAATTCTTGGTGGGGAGTTCTGGCTTGACCGCCGGTTTGGCTACAGCGATGGCCTAATGGGTGGAAATCTTTGGCTAATGGGGGACTCTGTTGACTCCGCCCTTCTTGCTGCCGAGCGTGGCCACGAAGCCGCCATGAAGATTCCGGATGTGATATGCCCCTTCCCTGGGGGCTTGGCTGGAAGCGGCTCCAAAGCTGGCAGCAGTTACAAATTCACCATCGCCAGCACCTTCGCTGAATTCTGCCCCACCTTAAGGGACAAAATGGGGGCTGCATGCAAGCTCCCACCAGGCGTGAATTCCGTGATGGAAATCATCCTTAACGGCAAAAATCTGCAGACATTGGTCAAGGCAACACAAGCTGCCATTGAAGCGGCCCGCTCTACACCAGGTTTGCTGTTGGTCTCAGCCGGAAACTACGGTGGCCGGTTGGGCAAAAGCTTCATCTATCTCGATCCCAATAAACAACCGGACACAGCGGGTTAAGTGAATGAGCAAAAAGCCTTCCAAATCTTTCCTCCGCCTCGCTGAGGACATGGAAGCTTTCCAGCACTACATTCGGGGTGAGCGGTCACTTTCGCAGCACACTTGTAATGCCTACCAACGCGACTTGGCCCGGTTCGCACGATGGGCATCCGACTTCATGGATGACCCTTACCATCCAGCCATGGATGAGTTAGCCGATTTCATTGGTTGGATGACTGAAACCGAAAAGCTCGAGCCAGCAAGTATTGCCCGGCATTTGGCCTCAATTCGGTCCTTTTACCGCTTTCTCAAACTGGAAGAACGCGTCAAAGAAACGGCGGTTGACCTTTTGGCCGCCCCATCCTTGTGGCAAAGAATACCACAAGTTCTAAGCCCTGATTCAGTCACAAAACTCCTAGAATCCCCTCAAGAAACTGACCGCTATTGGCTTCGTGATAAAGCACTTCTGGAAACCCTTTACGCGACCGGTTGCCGGGCATCTGAAACAGTGGGTCTCAAGTTGCAGGACATCCAACTTGCTGAGGGCTATTGCAAGTGTTTCGGAAAAGGGTCCAAGCAGCGAATTGTCCCGCTCGGAAACCATGCGGTCGAATCTCTCAAACGCTACTTGGCGGAAATGCGGCCCAAGCTATGCCGGCCCGATGGACCTTCCAACATTTTCCTCAGTCGGGCCGGCCAACCCATTGATCGGATCACCCTCTGGCGTATCGTCAAGCTGCACGCTGGCCGTCTTGGATTACACGCCAAGGTCAGCCCGCACACCCTCCGCCATAGTTTCGCAACCCACTTGCTGGCGGGTGGTGCCGAATTAAGGAGCGTGCAAGAGATGCTGGGGCATGCAGCCATTGCCACCACCCAGAAATACACCCATGTTGACCGCGAAAGGTTGAAGGCGCTTCACAAGGCGTTTCATCCTAGGGGGCAAAAAATCAACAATGATGGCAAACCCCAAGAAAAATGATGATTATTCTTTCAACGCTTCACCTTGAACCAAAACCCTGCCCATTTCGGCGGACAACTCCTCACCAGGGTTCCACCAGGCCCGCCGGACATATCCTAATCCAATTTTACCTAGCTTTGGATGGCTAGCGATTGAGGTCAAGGTTCCCACCTCCTTGCCTTCTTTTTTTAAGGCAGCAGGTAATTGGCCAACTTCACCCTCAATGCTCAATCTGCTCAGGCGTTTCCCAATTTGGCCCCTATCACGTGCCATCACTATTGGTTCTTGGCCAAGGTAGCAGCCTTTAGTTGCGCAAACCGCAAGACTATTTCTGCCCAATTCTGAGATAAAAGTATCTTGGTTAACATCAGTACCCCAAATTGGAGTACCAGCCGCAACCCTGGCCCACTCCAAATCGGCTTCATCAACCTTCAACAATTTTTCATCGGCAAAAAGGCTTTGCACTGTTTCAGCATGCTGGTTTTGAAAGACGAGATCATAACCCTCGTAACCAAAGGGATCACGCCTCCTGATATGTGCCACCACGCGGCCACCCAATGTTCGCTCCATATGCTGCCAAGGATCCAGAGAGGGAATCGCTTCCCCCACCAAACTTTCCAAACACGCCCTGGACTTATTACCGACCAAATGAAATTGGCAAAAACCATTGGTCTTATCTGAAAACTCCGCCTGCTCACTAATTAAATGGCGGTCAAGGTGCCCCATCAGGCTAGATGCCTGGCCAGGTGGTAAATCAATCCAGTACGCATCACGACCCTGACTCAACAAAACATGATAGATCGACCCCCACGCAACGGCCCGCGCCCGAGAGTTACCAAAAAACACCTCACCTCCGGCCCCCACCAGCATTCCCTTGATGTCCGATGTGCTTAAATTGTGCAAAAACAAACCAGCTTCCGGCCCAAAAACTTCCACCTTGCCGCGGGTGGATTCATCCACCACCAAGGCTCCAGTTTCCAAAAAGCTAAGTATTTCCTCAGGCTTCATCTTTTTCCCCAGTCTTTTTCAATCAACCACAATGGGCGAACCCACTATTGCCTTGGAAAAATCACCTATAAGTGCCACCTTGGATGCGCCCTTCACCAACCCGGCAATTTGGTCAACATTCAATTCATGCGCAAACATTCCGCTCACTGTCTCACTCGACAATTTGCTCACTACCTGAATTCGCGCCTTCTCTGCCGCTCTGGCCCACCACCCAATACACCTTAACTCTTTCGGTAGGGTTCGGATATTTTCCAATACTTCACCAGGTTCACCAGCCCTTTCAAAAATTGTCTCCCAGGGCAGAAGGTTCGGTTGACTGTCCCCAGCGACCAAAATTATCTGGCCCCTTTCGGTAACCAGCTTCGATGCCTTCCGCATCACTTGGCACCATTGCTTAAAACCCCCCGCCTCCGAATCGCTGGTTGCCACCAGAACTACATCCGCAAGCGCGGTAGCCCGAGCCCGCCAAATCCCCCTGTGGGCAGCCATGGCAGATCGAACAGACTGCCATGCTCCCGACCACCACCTTTTTCTTGCCAACGCTGATGTGCTATCCAAAGCGCCAACAACTGTCAAAAGGTAGGGAACGCCCAACAATGTTGCAGCCTCTTCCAACTCTTCACTATCAAGTGGTTGATCACCGGTTTTCGATGCAACCAAACCACCTAAAATACCTACCTCCGGACCAACCAAACTGCCATCAATACCCCTAGATGGTGAACCAATAAAAATCTGGAAATCAGATTCCAGCAGGGCTCGGTTCAAATAAATCCTTTTCCCGTTACGAAGTGTAGCTAGATAACAGGAGTCCTCAACTATGGCTGGATCGTTTCTTTTAACCTTCAAATCTGGAAATTTGCCCTTAACTGCTTGCTCAGCCCCTTCCGAAAATTGATTTCCAAACAACAAAACAACTTGGCTTATGTTCAATCCGGCAAAAAACAAACGTGATAGAACAGCACCAATTGCTTCGCCAATAGAGTTGTCACCAATCCGGTCCACTGCCACAACAACCCGGTCATCGGGTGTTACACACTGATCCAGTCTTGGATAATCGTCCGGATTATCCAAGGCTAAATCAGGCGTGGCAAACCCGCAATCAGCCGAAAACTCAGCCGGTAACGCAAGCGCCAATTTTTCTGGAAAGACATTCAGGCAAATCTCAGAACTACCACAGGCAATTGAAAAAAGCATGTTTATACCTGGGTTATTCAGTTGTTTGTTGATCGAAGAGCCTGATCCAAATCCCGCCAAAACCATGGGTAGGTCTTGGCCACACATCCAGGATCATCGATCTCCAGACCCGGAAGTCGTAGACCGACTAACGCGAGGCTCATTGCCATTCGATGGTCTTTGTAAGTTTGCACCCGGGCAGCTTTCAAAGGGCCCGGATGAATCACTATTCCGTCTTCCAATTCTTCAACTTTGGCACCCAATCGGCCTAACTCATTGGCAACCGCCCGTAGCCTGTCGGTTTCTTTGTGGCGAATATGCCCAACCCGGTCAATCCGCGTTGGCCCCTCGGCAAAAAGTGCTACTGCCGCCAATGTCATCACAGTGTCCGATATGGCATTCATGTCCACATGAATGCCATGCAATTTACCCCCTCGGACCCGAATCCCATCTAATTCATGACTTACTTGGCAGCCCATTTGAGCAAGGCAATCAACAAACCCAACATCGCCCTGCAAGCTTCCAGTCCCCAGCCCCGGGACAAACACCTCGCCCCCAGTAATTGCGGCAATCGCCCAAAAGTAGGTTGCTGCGGAAGCATCCGGTTCTATGTCATATTTGGCAAGCTGAAAAGTATCCTGCTTGGGAATTTTGAATTTACCGGGAGATAATTGTTCAATAGTCCCGCCCCAATCCCGAACCATCCTCACAGTCATATCTATATATGGTTCGGAGACCAAGGTCCCGGTTGTTTCAATTTCAACATCCAAATCAGCAAACGGGGCCGCAAGTAATAATCCAGATAAAAACTGGCTGGACACACCTCCACCCACCAGCAATTTGTGGCCTTTCCATCCATTGGCCCTAATCAAAACCGGGGGACAACCAGCCCTTCCCTCACACTCAACGATGGCACCGGCCAAGCTAAGGGCCTCGATGAGGTCTCCCAAAGGCCTTTCTCGCATTCGCTCTACACCATCCAGACGATAAACCCCGTGCCCCAACGAACACATCGCCGCAAGAAACCGCATAGTGGTTCCCGAGTTAGCCACATATAAATCAGCTTTTTCAAAAGGAATCGCATAGTTGTTAGATTCGCTTTTTCCAACCAATGAAAGTTTGGCCCTGGCATTCGCCCAATCGGCTTCTACCTCCCAGCCCAGCTTCCCAAGCGATTCAACCATCACCTCGGTATCTTCGCTATGGAGCAAACCACTAAGCTCACACGGTCCCCTGCTTGACCCCAAGGCCGCCAGCACAAGGGCACGGTTACTGACACTTTTGCTTCCAGGAACACGGCACTTTGCATTGACCGGCCCTATGACGGGCTCAACCACTTGCACCTTCGGATAACGGGGTTGCACTTTTAAATTCCACAAATTTCAGAATGCCACTCGTTAAGGTGCGGCGGATAAGTCACACGCATCAGGCAAAGCCCGTGCGCAGGAGCATTTGAACCAGCTTCCGATCTTTTGCCCGACTCAATCACTGCCTTCACCGATTCCGGCTTGGCAGTGCCACGTCCAATTGGTAGCAAAGTGCCAACTATGGCGCGAACCATATTGTAAAGAAACCCATTTGATTCTACCTCAATCCTGATCTGCCCATCTGCCCTATAAACTATTGCCTTGGTGATGGTTCGAATACTGCTCGCCCGATTGGGCCAGCGGGTCTCAAAGGCCCTGAAATCATGGGTTCCCAGCAAATATCCGGCTCCACAAGCCATTCTTTCCAAATCCAGCGCTCCCGCATGATGTAAAGCATATTTTCTGCCAAAAACATCCTGCTCCCACCCTTGGCAAATTGTGTATCGATACATCTTTGCCAAAGCCTGCCGTGTCGGGTCAAAATCCAAGGGGGCGTCAGCAACTGCCCTCACCACAATGTCCTCAGGCAACCTAGCCTGAATCGCCCGCCTCATCCGCTGCGTTGGCAATTTCAACGAGGTGCGAACGGAAACTACTTGCCCTTGGGCATGAACCCCAGCATCGGTCCTGCCGCTGGCAAGACAAAGCACATTGGGGTCCCCTAGTGCCACAAGAGAAGCTCGTAACTCCCCCTGGATAGTCCGCTTTTCTGGCTGTATTTGCCAACCAGCAAAGTCGGTACCATCATAAGCCACCAGGAGTCGCAAAACTCTGTCCCAATCAGCCACGGGAATTCGATTTCAACAAACCATCGCGCACAAGGACCTGGGCGATTTGAACTGCGTTTGTTGCTGCCCCCTTGCGCAGGTTGTCGGCAACAACCCAAAGGTTTAGCCCATTGGCAACCCCCAAGTCCTTGCGTAACCTGCCCACAAACACTTCGTCCCGTCCCTCGCATTGCAGCGGGGTTGGAGCTTCCTGTCGGCCATAATCATCCACCAAAACAATCCCCGGGGCGTTTGCCAAGGCCCTCTTGGCCTCGTCAACTCCTATCGGCCTATGAAACTCCACATGCACTGATTCAGAATGGCCAACCCGAACAGGCACTCGCACTGTAGTTGGACTAACTAAAAGGGAATCATCCCCAAGAATTTTCCGGGTTTCCTTAACCATCTTCCATTCTTCTTCCGAATACCCGTCCTCTCCGGCTACCCAATCATGTGCAAGTACATTCCCTGCCAGTTGAGCAATGTGAGACTTGGCCCCAGGCACCGGTTCCCGCCTGCCAATTGCCAGCATTTGGCCATCCAAATCATCCAGCCCCTTCGCCCCTTTACCCGAACTGGCTTGATAAGTGCTGACCACAATCCGCTTGATCCCAGCCAAGTCATGGAGTGGCTTTAAAGCCACAACCATTTGAATGGTCGAGCAGTTTGGATTGGCAACAATCCCCTTGGGTATATTTTTCAACGCTTGGGGATTCACCTCCGGAACAACCAATGGCACGTCAGGATCCATTCGCCAAGCGCTAGAGTTGTCAATAACTATCGCCCTGGCTTTGGCAGCCACAGGGCTCCATTCTTTGCTAATCCCACTAGGGGTGCTCGAAAGCACAAGGTCCACCCCTTCAAAGTTTTTTGCTTCCAAAGCTAAAACCCTCAGGCTTTTGCCCTGAAATTCCACCTCTTTCCCGGTACTTCGAGCCGAGGCGAGCAGCCGCAGTTCACGCATGGGAAATCGCTGCTCGGCCAACACTTGCCGAATCAACTCGCCCACCGCGCCGGTAGCTCCAACAATCGCAACGCAGGGGTCCCCGCTGCTGGCCATCTTTAGCCATCCTTTTCTTTCGTATCTGCCCGAAATATTGCAATTCAGGCCTGCAGTTCCGTTATCCTGTCAAATCACGATTCTAATTTACCAAACCCCGTCCATTTCGGGGAATTTTAGGCAGGGCCATCCCTTGTCAGCCAGCTTCAAACAACCCGCCGAGCTCGACTGGTTCACCAATACCCCACCTAGTCAACAAAAAATTGACCAGGTCTGGATGTTGAGGGCCCTTCAACTGGCAAAAATGGGTGAAGGCAAAGTCGAGCCAAACCCCATGGTTGGCTGCGTGCTTGTTCGGGATGGCAATTTGGTCGGGGAAGGCTGGCACGACAGGTTTGGCGAAAATCATGCTGAAATAAACGCCCTGATTTCAGCGGGTAAAAACGCAAAAGGGGCCACGGCCTATGTGACCTTGGAACCATGCTGCCACCAGGGAAAAACAGGGCCCTGCACAAAATCTTTAATCGATGCGGGTATTCGAAAGGTTATCGCAGCAAGGACCGACCCCTTTCCGCTGGTAGCAGGCAAAGGATTGGGCATTCTTAAAAATGCGGGAATTGAAACGCTGGCTGGTTGCTGCGACGAAGAATCCACAGGAATTCTTAACCCTTTTATTTGCCTCACTACCAAAGGAAAGCCATGGGTCATCGCCAAATGGGCCATGACACTGGATGGTAAAATTGCCAGTAGAACCGCTAAATCCAAATGGATCAGCTGCGAAGATTCTCGGTCTTTGGTTCACCTTTGGCGAAGCCAAATGGATGCCATTTTGGTGGGAAGCGGCACCGCCCTGGCAGACAATCCCCTGCTCACTGCCAGACCACCCGGTAACAGAATCCCCACCAGGATCGTTTTGGACCGGCGTGGCCGCCTTGATCATAAATGCAACTTGGTGCAATCCATTCAGGAAGCACCGCTACTAGTGGCCACATCTACTGATAGCAAACCGAACTGGCGCGATGCCCTTGAAAAATCAGGGGCCAAAGTTTTGGTCATGAATGGCAAAGGTGGCGATTTCCTCAAGGAATTACTCGATAATTTAGGAAAAAACCGCATCACCAATCTCTTGATCGAAGGGGGCGGCGAAGTTTTCGGTTCATTTTTCGACAACGCATTGGTGGATGAAATACGGGTATTTATCTGCCCCACAGTTATGGGGGGCGCAAATTCCACATCACCCGTTGCTGGGCTGGGAGCAGTGCAACCTTGGGCTTTTTGGAATGACCCTTCACCACACATCCTAAAAGTCGGCCAAGATTTCCTAATCCGCTCCATCAGAAGGGATCTGAAACAGATTGTGGACAATTCGAAAAACCGAGGATAATCTTTTATTGATGCGTGCCCCTCCCCTCCGATGGAATTGTGCAAGGGAGCAACGGTCCGCCAAGGTTTTGTTCTTGGTGAATTTCGGTTTGATTGACTGAGGAATAGCCATGCCGCATGTGGTGACTGAACCGTGTCGTGATTGCAAGTACACCGATTGCGTCACCGAGTGCCCCGTAGAATGCTTCTACCAAGACGGGGACATGCTCGTTATCGACCCCAATGATTGCATAGACTGCGGAGCATGCATTCCAGCTTGCCCGGTTGAAGCAATTTATAGCGAAAGTAGCGTGCCCACCCAATGGCAAGAATATATCAATATTAATACTGAGCGCGCAAGCGTCCTCAAGGGCCAAGGTGCGCAACTCACGAAAAAGCAAGACCCTATGCATGGCCCACGCTGCAAAGGGTCCTGAGACTTATCAACCTAATTGAGTTTGCAAGCCCCCCGATTTTCGGGGGGCTTCTTTCTTTTGACCAAAATAACTTCAATAAAGCCACAGCAACTATTAATGAGTCGGAGGAGAGCCGCTCATGCGTTATCTGGAAAGAAGCAAACCAAAGACTGCAATTCTGTTAATTCAATTAGGCACCCCCGATGCCCCAGATACCCCAAGCCTAAAACGCTACCTGCGTCAGTTCCTTTCAGACAAAAGAGTGGTAGACCTCAATCGGGCTTTGTGGCTGCCAATTCTCCAAATTATTCTTTTTTTCCGCCCCAAAAAATCTGCCGAAAAATACAGAGAAGTTTGGAATCCGGAAACTGGTTCCCCCTTGATGCATTTCACTAAGGTCCAGGCTCAAAAATTAGACGAACGATTCCCGAACAATCCGGTTTGCTTTGCCATGACTTATGGCAATCCTTCCGTCGATTCGGTCACAAAACAACTAATCGGCCAAGGGTTCGAGCAAATCCTGGCATTGCCCATGTACCCCCAATACTCCGCCACCACCACCGCCGCAGCTACGGATGCCCTTTTCCGTACCCTCCTGAATCCCTTACTTCGCCGTGTTCCAGCGATTCGAGTGGTCCCACCC
>Ga0255132_1000005_pt1 | contig 114683 bp, 80 predicted proteins | sample Law_Law_RepA_8d_FD_188551 | JGI IMG/M metagenome (GOLD analysis project Ga0255132, IMG submission 188551) | Freshwater microbial communities from St. Lawrence River, New York, United States - Law_Law_RepA_8d | ecosystem: Environmental > Aquatic > Freshwater > River | place: USA: New York...
TTCCACCCTCGCGGCTGGAACGCCTGTTCCGGGAGGAGGTCGAATTCAGTTGTGTGCCACCTAGACATAGCGACATCCCTCTTTCCACATCACGTATAAAACAATGTCCCCGCCATCGGAAGCAGCCCCCTTCAGGCATACCTCCTCACGGAAACCAAGATGCTCGCAAAGCCGACGAGATTCGGCGTTTCGGGCCTCTACGCTGGCACTGACGCGTTTGCACCCGAGATCAATGAACGGGTACTTGAACACTTCCTGCACAAACTCCATCGAGGCCTGACGCCCTGGCGCAATGGCAACGTGCATCCACACGTTTACGGTGTTGTATTCACCGTAGATGACTCCAGCGACCAGCTCCCCGCCTACCTCAATGCCAATGCCCTTCATGCCTTCGATTCGGGAGATCGGTGTGTACCGACTTACCAGCTCGAAGACACGGTCAGGGTCCGAGGTCAGCTTTGAGTTCAAGGTGATTCGTGGCTTGCCGCCTAAGTTGCGTTAATTCTAGGTGGTGGGCTTGGCTGCCGTGAGCCTTACGGGTTGAACAGCGGCTGCCTATCGGGGATCGCGCCAAGCTCAACCAACTTGTTGTACATGGCCCAGAACCTGTCCGGGTTGTTCTCGGGAATGACAAAGCCTGGGACCGGGAACTCCTGAGTCTGCTCACCCTCCAGGTCCAAGATGATCCGCTGCGATGGCAGGCCAACGTCGGTCGGCCTGAACTTGAATGAATTAGTCATAGTCACTCCTTACTCCGGTGATGCACGTCAATGCGCCTGTGTTGGCGCGGTCTGTCGTGTATGGGTACCTATTGTCTTTGGTGAGCAGCCCGTCGTAGGCCTCAGCGCTCAAGAAGAAAAGGGCTGGGGGTGTGTAGCCAGGCGGCAAAAATGCGCCCGTAAGCGTCTGCGAGTAACCAACAGTTTGGTACTGAATGACCTCTTTATAGAAGCCTGACTGGTGAAGCAGCCAATTGAACGAGGCGGATGAGTCGGCGTTGATCCTGGCTGTAGCTCGGTAGATAGCCCAATTTGTTGTCCTGACCTGTGCCGAGATAAACACAAGGGTTGTGACGTTCTGAAAGCCGCAAACCTCAACATTCTTGAAGCTGCATACCTGTTGATCTGTGAACCCGCATACAGTTACATAGGAACACGAGTCAACGAAACCACAGGAAAAGGCACCGGAGAACGGGTCGAAGGAGCAACTGAATACTGGAGTGCAGACGTACTGCGTAGTGCATCCGTAAACGGGCTGGATTTCGCAGACGTACTGAAGCGAAGAGGTGCAGATGTATTGCTGGGTTATGTCGACGATGGTGTCGACGTCGACCCATGCGAGCGACTCTGATTTCTCCGGTCGAACCGGCCCTCCGGTGTAGGCAACCATGTCCGTTCCTACAGATGAGGCCAAAGCCCCGCCTTCTGACAGGGTGCCAATGTTCCTGGCGTTCAGAATTTTCTTGTTGGTATCGAACACCGGCCCGCCGTTGGCGTCGTAAACCACCATGCCAACACCTGTTGTGGACGCCCCGGAAAGAGGTACAAAAACTTCGATCGGGCAACTTACGCTTGCCAGAACGGTGACCGTCCATGAACCAGACTGGCCCTCGATTGCCAATACACTGCCTGAATTGCCGCTGCCGCACTTCACAAACACGAGCGGGAAGTTGGACGTCGACACCGAGTACGTGTTGACGTTGCCGCTACGTGATGAGGGATTCACCTCTGCCACGAACTCGTAGGTCGGCGTGTCCGACGTTACAAGAAGAGAGCCGTCGTCGGCCCGGAACATAGCTCCAAAGTCAGCCATATCACCTCACAAAAACCAAGACGCTGACGACGACGTTGCCTCCGATCACCTGGACGGAAATCGTCTTAGACGCCGTCGAGAGAGAGGTTGTAATGGTAGGGAACACCGGGACCCTGTTGGGGGGAATGTTCTCCGCAGGCATCACGAACGACTTGACGTCAGTCGCAAACTCGAAGGCTGGAGATGAATAGGTATTGCTCGTCGTTCCACCAGAGTGAGTGAACTTGTCCACGTAAGACATCCCCGTGCTAGACGTCTTTAGGTAGCCGAGGTCAAACCCGTAACTCATGCAGCTAGGTCCCCGATCTTCACTCTGAGAATGCCGTTTGCATCGAACACCTTGATCACGCTGTTGGTGATCTGAAGCCGTGCGCCGGAAGCAGCACTCTTGACGTCGATAGTCCCCCTAAACGTCGCGCTGTTCAGCTCCATAGTGCCCGACTTGTTGATTTGCCAGCCTGAGGCTCCAGCAAGATAGTTTGTGGACTCAATCGTGTTGGCGATCTTGGCGCTGGTAATCGTTCCTTCGCCGATCCGGGCTGAGTCGAAAGTGCCAGTGCCGATTACAGCGGCGTCGATTTCGGCAATCTTGGCGTCGAACGATCCAGTCTCAATCCTGTCTGCACTCAAGAAGCCGACCGTGATCTTGGCCGCATCAAGGCCAGTTGCAATCTTCGCGTTTTCGATCTGGGCGTCGCCGATCTTCGCCGTCGTGATCGTGCCGTCACGAATAAATGCGGTGTCGATGTAGACGCCAGCAGGCACGCTTACGCCGTTGATGGTCGTCGGTGTAGCCTGGACCACAAACGGAAGACGTGGTGATGAAGTTACCCAGGCGCCGCTCTGGCGGTACCTCGTGACGTTCGGCGTGACACTGGTGTCCAGCCAAACGTACCCGTCGTACAGGTTCTGCGTTGGCGCGGTCGCTCTGGCAACAGAAGGGGGAGCAATGAAGAACTGGTCAGCTCGAACACCGAAGGAGCTCGTCGGTGTTGCGGTGTTCAGAGTCGACAGCAGACCGAAGCCGGAGACGTGCCCAGCGACATCAACCTTTACGCCGTACTTGGCGAACAGGCTGCCGGTCTCTGTGGCGCGAGTTGTGATCTCCTGCTGGATTGCGGCTGTATTGCCTGCGGCGGATGCCTGAATCGTCTGAAGCACAGACGACACGGAAACGTCCTGGTCAGTCCTGGCCTGAATCTCGGAACGAATGGCGGCTGAGTTTGCGCCGGTTGCGGCCGAAAGGTTGAGGAGCTGTGAGCTGAGGGCGCTTGAGGCACTCGAGCGGGCCAGCTCCTCGGTTTTGATAGCAGAACCGCTGGCACCAACGGCGGTGTTCAGGTTCGACACCAGGCCAGCAGAAGCTGAGTCTGCGCTTGCCCTAGTGAGCTGCTCCACCACCAGCGCCGAGTTCGAGTTACCGAACGTGGATGCCAGCGAGCTCGAGAAGCTGGCCGTCGCCTGGTCGGCGGTGACTCGCGCAACCTGCTCGGCAAGAAGGGCAGCGGCACCCTCGTCTGTCTTGGCTAGGGCGCGAGTGATCTGGGAAGAGAGTGCGCTGTCCTGGCTGGACCTGGTCTGCTGCTCGACCTGCAAAGAAGAGACGGTGGAGCCCAGGACGGACGTGAAGCCGGACACCTGGGATGCCAGCGAAAGATCGCGGTCGATTCTGACCAGCTGCTCAATCGAGATGGCGGCCGAGTTGGCCCCAGAGATCGCCGAGAAGCTGGAAACCTGCGACGCAATCGAAGAGTCCTGGCTGGCCCTGGCAATCTGCTCAACTTGCAGGCCTGCCGTGTTGCCGCCTGATGAGGCAGCAATCGTTGTCACCTGGGTCGACAGGGAGAGGTCTGCCGTAGACCGGACGCTTTGCTCCACCTGGAGTGAGGAGCGGCTGTCAGATAAGGCGGCAGCGAGGGAGACGGCCTGCGATGCAGATGCAGCATCCGCATCTGACCTGGCTTGCTGCTCAACCTGCAATGCCGCCCTGGAGCCTCCAGCAATTGCAGTTAGAGCCGATGCCTGGTCGGCGATGGCGGAGGACTGGGAGGCGCTTACCTGCCGCTCGAGGGCGATGCCAGCGGAGTTCGCTGACGAGATGGCTGAGAGGCCGGAGAGCTGAGATGCGGTCGACGTGTCCCCAGCGGCTCGCACTTTGGATTCGGCTACCACTGCGGCCTTGGCGTCACCAGTCGTCACGTACAGCACACTCAACGATGATGCTTGCGCCGAGTCTGCGGTAGATCGAGCAGTTGATTCCGTTTTGATTGCTGCGGCGTTGCTTGCGTTGATCGCAAAGAGCGCTTCGCTTGTCCTGGCGAAAGCCTGATCGGCAGTCACCCTGGATGTCTCTTCAGCCTTGACGGTAGCGATAAGCTCGCCGACGTCGCCAGCACTCGCCGCAGAGAGCAGGTCGATCTGCGTTTGAAGCGAGCCGGTCGCCGTGCTGATGGCGGACGTCCTTGAGTTGGCCTCATCGAGAATCGCGTCTGCTCTGGCCTGCGCCTCAAGGTCGATGGCTTCGGTGCGTGCGTCGGCCTCGGCCTGAATCGCGGTGGCTCGAGCTTGAGCCTCAGACGCAAGCCTGGCGGCGACGCTACCAGCAAGCGTTGAGGGGCCGTCAATCAGGTCGATCCGCTGGGCGAGATCGTTGTAGAGCTGACTTTCTGTGATTTGGCCCGTGAGGCTCGCAAGCACAAGGGCTGGGTCAGTGGCTGTTGTTGCGGCAGTGCCAAGCAGTGAGCTGTACGCCCCGGACACGTTCGCCAGGCTCACATGACGACCCCAGTAATAGGCGGTCGCTGATGTCCCGAGGCTGTCTGTGTAGAACCTGGTCGCTGAAGTGCCGATCAGGACAGCCTGGCTCAGCAGGTTGCTGGATGATCTCCAGATCTCGGTGTACGAGTGGTTCCGGTACTGCGGCGCATCCCACTGAAGAAGGACTGTGGCAAACGCGCCGGTCGCCGTGAAGTTCTCTGGAGCTGGCGGAGGGATACGATCTGCCGCCGGGTCATAACCATCCGGGCCTACGCCAACAGGAACGATTGGTGAAACCCTACGAACACCCGTGCGGATCTGCGGAATCTCGGCCAGACCAGCATCAGCCAGGTCGCGAAAAGTGACGTTGGCATCAAGCGGGTCCCCAACGACGCCCTCTCGGACGTCCAGGACCTGCTTGATTGCCTTTGCTACGTCGGTCAGGTTTGACGACGTAACCGCCGGGATGGCCGGTACGCGTGTCTCGCTCATGACCGATTACACGATGCGCTTGAAGGTGGCGGTACCGATGGTCACAGAGCTGCCAACAGAGGCAGACAAGGATGCGGTCGTGTTGGTCGTGCCAGCTACGGTTACCAGGTATTCCTCGGCGGAAGCTGCGCTCGGCTTAACGATGTCGCCAAGACCGAATGTCGTGAGCTGGGCGTAGGTGCTGACGTTTACCAGTGCGGTCAGGGTGGCAGTGTTGCTGGTCAGCGTGGCACCGGCCGTATCGGCGTTGGTCCAGGTGGGGGCCGAAGCGGCGGAGGTTCCTGCGGTAGTGACCAGGTACTCGCGCATCGAGGTAGCCGTCGGGCGGATGATCTGGCCAACCGTGTAGGCGGTGTTGATGGCGAAGTTCACGAACGTGGGGAACTTCGGGATCGTGCGGAAGGTGACCGTGCCGTCGGTGGTGGTGGCTCCATCGGTCAGGCTCCAGCTCGGCTCAGTGGACGAGTTCGCTGTAGTGCCAGCAACGGTGACCACAAACATCTTGCCGACCGCTGCGGCGAAACCGGCAGGAGGGGAGACTGATGCGACTCGTGCGCCGACAGCCAAAGCGGTGTTCTGCGGACGAGAGATGTAGCTCTCGACGTTGATGCTGGTGCCGGTGACAGACCAGTTGCCACGGCTGATCGCGCCGTTGGCGGCAATCGAGCCCGAGAGCAGCTCAGAGATGGACAGCGTGCCAGTGTTGCCTGCCGCTCCGCCAGCCAGGGTCAGGATGTTGGCATCCGTTTCCTCGGGGTAGCCGGGAACGTCGATGGTTGCGGTAAAGGTGACGGTGCGCGTAACGGTGGCGCGGCGAATACTCTTGGGCATGATGGCTCCTTAATTGACTTTAGCTTCGGCGGTCGATGTGGTGAGCATCGTCTGCGTGATCTTCGAGCTGCCAACCAGCTCGAGCTCCCAGTCAGTCGCCCTGAAGCCAGAGGGAAGGCGAAAGAGGTTGTTGTCTGTGACGGTCTTGGTCACCCTAAGTTGGCCGTCTGCGTACACACGCATTGTCACTGGGTATGACGAGGCAACGACCTGGCCGAAGCCCAGGTTCAATGGGTGGCCGAAGCGGAAGACCTTAGATCGCCAGGTGTAACTGAGCACCGAGCCCCTGTCGTACCTGACGATGTTTGTGCCTTGCGCCAGGTACAGGGTGTCTGCCCTGGAGTCGTAGTGCATCGCCGTGATGGCGGAAGCGCTGTTAATGCTCGAGGTGGTGAACTTGGCCCCAGCGCCGCTGAAGTCGAAGATCAGCACGCCTCGCGTTCCGTCGAGCATCTGGTAGGTGGCGAAGTACCTGTTCTCGTGGCTGACGGCCTTGATGCTCGATGGGTTGTACGAGCGCCATTGATCAGGGGTAAGCAAGCCCTTGGTGACGATGTCGATGCCGGAGGAGCTGATGACCACTAGGCCGTCCGGTGATGCGTAGTAGACCGCGTTTCCAGTCTCGACGATCGAATCCACAGACACGCAAGCCTGTGGCAGGGATAGCTTCTCGAAGCTCATCGCTGCCGGGTCTACGCCAGACAGGATGTACGGGAAGGAGTTGGTCAGAAACGCCGCAGACTGACCGAATGTGCCGACGCCGACGATCGGATAGTCGGACGTGTACTGGTGCGGCCAGGCGTGAGGAAGGTTCGGCTCGGAGGCGTACGCCGTGTTCTCCACGAAGCCGACCGCGATCCCGTTGGCCATCATCTTTAGGCCTCGCAGACCGGCGGGCGGGGCGACCCAGTCGGTGGACGGAAGCAGCTCACCCAGCAGACTCTGGTCGTATTCGCCGGTCTGGCTGACGGTGGCCACCGGGACCTCCCTCCAGAACTGGAACTCAGCGTTCGAGCCAACGGTCGACGAGAGGTAAATGCGCTTAGTGACGATGTTGTACGGACCGCTCGGTGCGACAGACATCGTAGAGATGGTGATGTCATCCTTCGGGTCAATCGTTCCAACGCTGGCGGCGGGCGACGGCGGCCCCTCCTCGCCGTAAGCCGAGACGTAGGTGTAGACGGCCGTGAGCGTCACGGACTTTGCCGCCTCGTTAGGGATGGTGCCGCCAACCGTGGGCTTGCTAATGGGGGCAGGGATGCCCAGGTTGTAGCTGGCACCTGGGTAGCTGCTGCCGGACAGGATTAGTTCGCCTGGAGCGTACTTGGGCTGGACGCCATCAGACCAGTACAGCATCCCGTACTGGTTGTTGGTGATAGGGGAGCGCATGACGTCTGTGCGGTTCAGGAACTCGAGCCAGTGCTCGGTCTCGACACTGGAGTTGCCGTACCGGTAGATCGTCTTGGGAGCTGACTTGGTCAGCGCCTTGAGAGCGGTTGTGCCGTTGAGAGGCGCAAGCGCACCGCTAAGTAGCTTTACGTTGTTTGCCGTCTGGGCCGCACCCTGGTCGAGCAAGACCGGGTCGGTTGAGGGATTAAGGCCGTCGAAGGCGCTAATGACTGCGGTCGGCATCAGCTCACCACAAAACTTTCCGCGCCCAGTAGTTGGCGCTGAACGGGTCGTTCTTGGTCAGCTCACCGCTCTTGTTGCGGATGCCGCCAGATCGAGCCAGGTAGTTCTTACGGCGACCATCGTCCTTGTGCTGGGTGTAGTCCTCCATGCCACGCAGGCCGAAGCGAACCAGCTTGACCTCGTCGCCCTTCTTGGCGAGGACCATCTTCTTTTCCTTGGCCCCGGAAGGCGCGCTCTTGGGCTTGTTGAAGCCGTCGAACTCGTGGCCTCGGTAGACCAGCTTGCCGCCTTCACGCTTGACGTTGGATGCTTTCATGGTGTCCTCGCTTGACCGGAATTATCCGTGGGAGGCTGACAGAACCTGCATCGCCTCCTGGGTGTGCTTGATCCGGTCGGCCAGGCCGATCTCGCCGCCGTTGATGCGCCTAGTCAGGGCCTTCCAGTCACCGGAGTCAGCGATCTGGTTGCAGCCCTTGGTTGACCAGAACCAACCGGCGCTCTGTGCGGCGTACTCAGGTGTGCGCACGAGGTCAGGCTTCATCACGAAGTCCACGCCCATCGCTTTACTGAAGTGATAGAAGTTGTCGTGGCCGGTGAGCTGCACCCAGCCGGAGCCTCGGAAGCGCCAGCCGTCGTCTGACGCCTCATCTCGGTTGCCCATCCGGTTGGCGTACACCTTGTTGGCAATCTTGCGCGGGTTGCGGTGGTATGGCTGGGCCAGCTCGATCGAAGGAAAGCGCTTAGGCCAGATCTTCATCAGGCGGTCGGCGGCGTAGTTCAGGTTCTCCTCGAGCACCTTGAAGTTTCCAGACTCGTGTCCGCACTGGCCGATGAAAGCGGCTTGCTGGCGCATGGTGGTGATACCCCACCTATCGAAGGTGCCGTTTAAGGCTTGGGCGAGCTCTGGATTGATCTTCAGCTTCTGGAGCTGTTCAGTGGTTACTGCCATTGAGCTGCTCCCTTACTGAGTTGTAGGCGTCGATGCACGCGTTGAGCTGGTTGATTGCCCGGTCGCCGTCGGCGACGATTTGGGCGATGGCGAGGAGGGTTGCTCGCTCGGCATCAGGACCTGGGTCAGCCTGTCGGTCAGATTGGCTGGCTGTTTCGAGATTGACGGCGGCAGGGGCGGGACTTGCGGGGGCTTGTACGCAACTGGGGGCGGGGAGGCGCACCCGGCCAGTACGGATAGCGCGATCAAGGGCGGAAGACTTTTGATCGAGAGCATGGTTGACCTCTTCAAGTTTTGTGGCGTGGGTGTTGATCTGATCGCTTAGGCGCTGTTCTGTCTGCCGAGCCTCTTCATTCTTTCTGGCGATCTCGGCTTGCATCTCAACGTCGCGTTTGGTCCAGCCCTCATCGAAGCCGAACCGGTAGATGCCGAAGATCACCAAGAGGGTGATCAGGACGGCGATGCCAAGTCTTTGAATGCTCATGCCTCACTCCTGGCAGCAGCGCGCTCCTGCGCAATCTCCTCAGCCTCCGGCGGGATATGGCTAGCCGGTGTGGCGGGCGGGGGAGGCGGCACCCAGGACTCGTCGAGCTCGGGGTTCTGGTAGCCCATCCAGTTCCAGTCAGGAGTTACCGGATGGGCTGGCGGCTTTGGGGGCTCACCCCCCGCTGCCGGAGCTGGCGCTGGCGGTGTCGGTGTTGGCGCGATGGCCTTGGCGATTGCGCCAGTGGCACGCTTAGACATGACGCCACCGATCCCGCCGACGATGAGCAGGACGATGTCGTTAAGCATCTTGGTGTACGCCTGGTCGATGGGTGCCATCGACTTAATCGGCTGGGTGACGAACGTCACCGAGTACAGCATGGAGACTACGATGAAGCAGAGGATCAAGGTCACCGTGATGACAACAAAGCCCCAGATTCGGACTTCAATGTCGTCAGCGGTTAGGTGCTGCTTCGGATGCGGGTTGAGTATTTTGAACGGCATTGATTTGCTTCTCCAGAATTGGCGCGACTAAGTACTCGGGACACATCTGCGTGAACAGACACTTCGGCTTCTGACACTCTGCCTTGGCGAAGTTGTCGGGGTTCTGGCAGAAATACCGGTACCTGTCTTCACAACCTGTTAACAGCAAGATCATCAATATTGCGGCGAGCTTCATTGTTTCATCCCATACATCACGAGGTAGACGCCGAAGCCCACGAGAACGAAGATGACAACGATGCCGCCGACAACAATCAAAATCTCGAAGAGTTCTTCCTGTTCCTGCTTAGCCCGAAGCGCCCGGTCACGAGCGAGTTGCGCATCAATCTTGTCCTGCTTATCCATCTCGGCCACGCGGACCATGATGGAGTTCCACACGTCCATGTTATTTGGGAAGAACAGTCCTTTGACCTGCTCCTCAAAGTCGCGCTGGGCCTTGAGGTCGAGCTCGATCTGAACGGCTTGCCCCATGTTGGAGCCGCCCTTCTTTTTGGCGACCTTCAGCGCTTTGGTGACTTCGTGCTTTTGCTCGAAGTATCTGCCCAGCAGAGGCCCGAGGCTTCGTACGTCGTCCGCAGTCTTGGACGCCTCCTTGATCATGGACACCGTCTTTTGTACGGCGGCCATAGCTGCAAGGGCCATCGTGATCGGCTCCATGCTGCGCTCCTTACTTCACACGGAAGTTCTGCCAAGTAATGCCAATGGCAGTGATGGCGCCTCCAACCCATAGGATGGGTTTTGCCAGCCTGCCTAGCCACTCGAGCACGGTGAATGCGCCTTGAGCAGCACCAAACGCTGCAACGACGTTCTCGGTTGCTCTGTCAATCTTGTCGACCTTATGCTCAACGGCTAAAAGCCGGTCGTAGATTTCTCGGTGTGATACATCAATCTCGTCCATAGGTAATGCTCTTGGTGTGTTCAGGGGGACCGGTTGCTGGAATGAAATGTTGCTGGCATTGACAACCCCATTTGGAAACATTTTAGGTGGCGGTCATGAATGACCGTGGCTCGTGATGGCAATACGACGGCCCGGCGAGCTTGGGTTGCTTAGGGTGTCGCCGCGCACAGCCCCGGCAACTCTTACGGGGTTTACTCCGTTCGGGATCATTGCTGGGTCAAGAATCTCTGACTGATCAGCCGTGCGGAGTGCGTGAATGCAGTAGGCAACCGTTCCGTCTTCAAGCGCTTCAAGCTCATGAACATGATCTTTATGGATGTAGATCATGTGCGGCGCCGCGAAGAGCGAGACCTGGCCGCTGACCGTTACCTTGAGCTTGCCTTTGGCCAGCAGCGTCAAGTGATCAAACTGGTGAACGTGCCCAACCTCAATGTCTCCAACCTTCTCAAACACCATCATGCGGCTGAACAGGTTGGCCACGCAGCCAATGGCAATCTCCGGGGCGCTCATGCCTTACCCTCCAAGACCAGCTGCCTGTAGTTGGAAGGCTTCGTGATGTCGGCGTACCCGCGCTCAATGAAGGCGTTGGGATAGAACCTCCGAATCAAGTTCTCCTGCATGGGGCCAACAGTCGGCCCCTTCCAAGCGGCAGCAACGGTGCAGGGCTCTCTGTGCTTCCATTGCTGGAACGCAACCAGAGGAAATCCAAGCTGTCGAGAATACTGTGACCCAGTGCTCCCATGAGCCTGGCCGTCCAGCAAGGTTTCAGACAACCTTCCCCAAGTAGGTGAAGATTCAAATGGGCCTGTCCGTGGAGAGTACGTTCCCTCGATCCGCATCTTGATGACTTCAACGCCAGGGTGCTCGTGAGCCTGCAAGTTTGGATTCGGGTGAATCAAATACAGCTCAACTTGAAATCTCCCTCTCCTGAAAACGCACATCGAGGTTGCATCATCAGACAGGAAAATCTCCGCTCCATCTGGCGGGAGAAACGGCATGCCAACGCCGCACCACCAATGAGCAAATTCCCGAACGTCATCCCAGGTTTCCGGGATGCTGGTCAGATCAATTATTGGCTTGGCGTACTCAAACATCTTTGGGGTCAAAACGAACAGGGTTGATCAAAGGCATGTGCCAAGCCTCAAACAGCAGGTTCTGTTCGGCTTGCTGCATTGCTTGTTCGTGGACTGCAACCAGACCATCGACCCAAGGCTGACCGCCTTCATGAGCTGCAACCCAATCCAAAACCTGTTGAGCCTCTAGCTCAGCAATGTTGATGAATGTCGATGGGTTCGGGGCAGCCAGGTCAGTTTGACCCCGCGCAAACACCTTGGCGCCGTTGCGCTTGAGCACGCACACCCAATGCACTCGAGCAATCGAATTGGGCGTGCCCTCGTACTGACGCACGTAAAGGCGCTCAATGTAAAACTTGTGCTCGATTCCATTCATGGTTTTTCTGCTCCGTAGAAGTTGCGCATTGAAATGGGGCCGCTGGTGGGTATGACTCCGTTGGCTGAAACCAGGGTTGTCAAAACGCGATACACGTAGTTCCACACATAACCTGAGCCGCCGTATCCACTATCGTTAGCAGCAACATCACCCTTGAAATACGTGTAACCGCCCGTTGTGTATGAGGTCATGGTCGGTGACCAGCCGGACGATTGAGGAACAATGTTCGCCCCGCCCCAGTACAACTCAAAATAGCCGCTGTCTGTAGACAGCCAATGAGTTGAGTTCTGGGAGTAACTTCGAATGTAAGAGCTGTTGCGGTAATAGTCCCCAAGCGACGGGCTGGCTACCCCACCAAACAGGGTTTTTATGTTGTTAAGTGAGATCGCGCCGGATGACTGAAGAGCTGGCACTTATTTCTCCAGCAACTTCTCAATCAGCAGCTCAAGACGCTCGATGCGCGCACGAAGCTCAAGATTGTTTTTGGCCAGCTCGATTGCAGAAACCAGGGCCGCATTACCGTAAGCCAGCGACAGGGTTTTGTCGGAATCAGATCCAGTCATGACGACTTCAGGAAGAAGCTTCTGCCAGTCCTGGGCTGACGCGCCTGCCTGGCGCTCGTTGGTGTCGACGCGAATGTAGATGCCGCTCTTGACGGCGGCTAGGCGCTCGACAAAATCAGCGGGCAGCGCGGCCCAATCTTTCTTCAGGCGTTCATCCGAGTACGCGGTGACGTTGCCTTGGGCAATAAAGTTTCCGTTCGCCCCATCAAACTGCCAAAGGGCCAAGGACGCCCCAGCGCTGTTGATGTGGTGAATGCAGAAGTTGCCCGGATTCGCGGCACTGGTAGTTAAATGCCCGAGGCTGTACTGACCTGCGTATCCGCCTGTGTACTCGTAGTACATCGAGAACCCCGGCCCGTACGAACTTCCCGTATGGTTTACCGTTGCTCTGAATGGCGCGTAGCGGCCCCACATCGCGGAAAAACCACCTCCTGTGGTTGCCGCATTAAAAGCTGCGGTGGTGGTGCTGCCGCTGGTGACCCCGTTTAATGTGCCGGTCAGCGTGCCGCCAGTCAGCGCAAGTCGCTCGGCCTTCAGGTCATTAAGCATCGCCCTCGTGATCCGAATCTCAACGATGTCGTTTACGGAGAATGCGCGACCCGTGGTGCCGTCTTGCCCACGAACGACGGTGAATGTGTCGGTGGCTCGAGCGGTGACCCGCACGACCTCGAGGTTGCCAGCCGAGTCCATTAGCGTGGCGTAGAACACGTCGCCGCCAGAGATGGCCGGGAACAATGCGCCAGTGCCCGAGGTCACCGAAAAGCTGGTGGCGGTGTTCGTGATCGAGGCGGAGAGCCTCGAGGCTGCATTGTTTGCGTACAAGACTGGCATTACGCTACCCGTTTCATCTCAATCGTTTCCAGCTCAGCAACAACGCTGATCTGGCCGCTGGCCTCGGAGGACAGCGAGAAGTCGCCCACAGCTTCGGCGCTCAGGCCAATGAGTCCGGCGATAGGAGCCGCCAAGAGCTGCTGCACTTCGGCCTGCACGTCGATCCGTTCAGCGACTGCGGAAGCAGACAGGCCTTGGACAAAAGCAACTGCCGTCACACCGTTGTAGATGTAGAGGCGGCGCAGATTCCCCTGCGTGACCACCGTAGCCAGCGAGTAGCCGTCGGCGTTCTTGGTGATGTGAAGCGTCGTGCTACTGAGAGCAAACGACCCCGACATCCCGGACATGCTGACCGTGACGGCAAGCTGCCCAACAAGGGTCGAGACCTTATCCCCCGCGCCAGAAATGTTCTTGGACACCGCTACAGCAGCGGCCGGAATAGACACTGAGCAGATGACAGACGCCGCAATCTGCTTTTGAATTCCGAGCAGCGCAGATGTGGTTGCGCCGGTTGAGCCAACGAAGGCAACACTCTTGGTTACCGAGGCCACGCCAGAGGTCTGCGCTGTCGCCAACGCAGCAATCGACATTGACTTGATAACTCTGGCGGCGGATGCGGTGGAGGCGACTGCTTGGGCTGTAATGCCCAGAGACTTAGTAATGCTTGCTGGCGCAGAGGCAACGGTCATCGTTGCGGAGCCAGCAAAGCTCATGTTCTTCGAGACAGCAGCCTGCACGACTGGAGTCACAGTCGCAGAGCCGCCAGCGGCAATCGACTTCTCGATGTCAGCCGCGCTGGATGTTGAGGCGACTGCGTCGGCGTTAACCGCCATCAGCTTGGTGACGGCAGCGGAAGACGATGTCGAGGCGACTGCGTTCCCGGCAAAGGCGATGTTCTTGACGATCAGAGCCGAACCCGCTGTTTGCGCAACAGCGTTCACGCCAAGTGCAGCAAGCGGGTTAATCAGGCTCGCCAGACCGGAGGTCGATGCGGTGGCGCTCGCGGCAGCGGCAGACACCTTGGAGACATTCGAGCTAGCAGTGGTTGTGGCTGTTGTGCTGCCGACAAATGCAAGCACCTTCGACAGACCGGCGGAGCCGACAGTGACACCGCTCGTCGAGGCTGATCCAGACTGCCTACTGGTCTTGCTGAGCGCGACGGAAGGCGTTGCTACGACAGAGGCTGCGGCGGCAACAACATAGTTGACTCTGAAGACTCCAGACGCTATCGCGACGACAGACGCTCCGGCGGACTGCGTGCTGGTCTTCGAGACTGCACCCGACACCGCTGCGGAAACGGAGGCCGAACCGGATTGGCGGGAGGTCTTGCTGACTGCCGCAGAAGCTGCCGCTGCCACGGACATGGACGCAGCAAGATTCGCGGTTTTGCCGACCGCGCCAGACACGCTCGCCGACGCAGAGATGGCGGCAGACTGCCAGGAGGTCTTTGCGGCCGCGCCAGCCACAGAAGCTGTGACAGTCGGGGCAGATCCCAGCTTGAAGCCCAGAGACACGTTCGCGGCAACGGTTGCTGCGACTGTTTGGCTCGAAGCGATCTTGTAGCCAACAATGAAGTTGGCCACGGTGCCGACAGAAGCGTTCCCGGCGACGGCAAGTCTCTTGGTGAGAGATGCCGATGCGACCGGGCTTGCAGCGCCTGTGATTACTCCCGCAGCGCGGGCTGTCTTCGAGATGGCGGCAGAAGTCGCTGCGGTGGCGGTGATTGCCCCTGCGAGCTGCTGAAGCGTCCCAGACCGCCCGTTCAGGACGAGCTGGTTAAGCTGTGACGCATTCAGCAACATCGCAGACCCAAGCGATTAAGCGAAGGTGATCGACAGGGACGCAGCGGGGAACGTCACCGTGTCAGCCTGGTTGATCGTCTTGGAGATGGTGAGCGCACCCCAGAACAGCAGGTTGCCTGCGCTCGCGGCGTCGTAGATGCCAAAGTGAGTCACCGCGCCCCAGTTAGCGGAGGGCGTAGGGAACGTGATGGCAGCGTTGTTGCTGGTCTGACCACCGGAACCGGTCGAGGCAACGGTGCTACCGGCCGACTGAGTGCCAGCCCAGTTGGCCAGCGACGATGTCACGGCCACACGGGCGTAAGAGCCACCAGTGACCTCGGTGCCACCACCGGAATCAGAGGGCGCTGCGGTCAACAGACCGACGTGCAGGGTGGTGGTCGTGGGCGCGGCCTGGCCACGGAAGAGCTGGTCGATGATCTTGTTTTCGAGAAAGTCGGACATTGCGGACATGGTTTACTCCTTATGCAAACTGGGAACGGACGTTGAACTTGAGGACCTCATAGACGGTCTGAAGCTGACCATCGAAATCCACCTCGACTTCGCCCTCGTAGGGGCCTGGCTCAACGTCGAGTACGCCTGGGCCGAAGTTGAATCGGACCTGACCGCCAGTGCCACCGCTCACCTTTTCACAGGTGATCGTTGACAGGACTGTGCTGCTGCCCGATGCGCGAAAGCGCACGCGAACAACAATCTCTGAATCAGACAAGTTGATCGCCGCGCCGGTCGACGGGTCGGTCAATGTCAGCTTGATGTACGGCAGGTTGTCGCCCTGCACGAGATTGATTTTGGCCATCAGATCTTCCTCATCTTCACGCTCAGGCTCGAGCGCACATGGCCACGAGAGGCTCGCTGCCTGGCGACGTTGATCGCCTGGTCGAAAAAGCCCTTGTTGATCACAGCCATATCTGGGTTCGTGTACGCCTTGCCAACGCTCACCTGAAGGCGATACGCAGCGCCCTGACCAATAGCCTCGGCGTAGTCCTCGAAGACCTCGTCCTCGATAGTGGTCGAGGCCCTGGTGGGCTTGAGCGCAATGCGCATCGTCAGACCATTGCGGTACTGTCGATCTGGCAGGGGCCACACAGAGATCGTGCGAGCGTCCTTCTGGAGGTACGCCGTGGGCGTGCTGCCGCGAGCCTGGTATGAACTGAAGAGCCGGTTGTAGACGGCGGGGTCGTTCACGAAGTCAGGAGCCAGCGGGGTGATCTCGCGGTTGTCGAGCCACGCCTTCTGCACCTTGACGACCAGGTAACCAGTCGGTGGCTCGAGGTCGTAGTCGACGATGTTCTGACTGATCGTCACCGGATCGTGATCGCGGGTGAGGATTAAGCTCTTCTCGCAGAACTCGATGCAGGTATTGCGAATCGCCTGGACGACCAGCGGCTCAGGAGCGCCGATCACCTCTGGCATGACGTACGGGAAGAAGTCTTCATAGGACGCCATCAGACGCCTCCAATCTGCTGGGCCGGTGCGCTAGGCTGGTCGCCAGGCCGGTTCATCGCCGGAGCGAACGCGTTGTCCGCCATGGTCTTGTCGCCGAGCATTCCGTTGAAGAGCGCCAGGTAACTGGCTGCGAGCTCTGCGTTGCCTGCGAACTCCGTGTCTCGAGCGTAGGACTTGTAGAGCACGAACACGACCAGGTGCTCCATGTACTCATCACGCAGGCCGATCGTGTCGCTGGTCTGGGACACGTTGCCAATGACGGCAGAGACCTTTGCCTGGATCCTTGCGCCAGTGTTGGCGGGCGGGTAGACCTCGAATCGCCGTGCGGTTCTTGGATCGAAGATGTAGTGCTTGATCGTGGATGACTTGGCTCCAGCTCGCCAGTTGGGGCTGAAGGCATCGAGGACGGTGTTGTCCACCAGGGTGACAGCACGGCCCTGGGCGTCGTCCACGCCGAGGTTGCAGACGATGTCGATCAGGCGGTAGGCGGAGTCAGGAATCGTTTGGAGCGCGCCAGCCACCAAGGTCAAGGGGGATAGGATGGTGTTGGCGTCAGGCCGCTTGATCAGGACCATGCGGCAGGCATCGTTGATGTAGCTGATCAGGTCAGAGTTCGACCAGCGATATGCGGCTGCATCACTGTCGTTGAGTACCGGTCGTACGCGGCCAAGGATGTCGGAGACGATCATGGAGCACCTGATGTTCGTGAGCTGGGCTTACGTCCCAGCTTGGTGACCTGTCTGCGAAACACTGCCTTGGCGACCTCGAGGTCTGTTTCCGGCTCATCCGCGCTGGTGTTGACAGGATTCTCACTGGTGTTTTCTAGCTCGGAAGCCTGGACTGGGGTGGGGTCGTAGACCTCCATGTCGTCACGGGAGGCCAGGTTTTCCGTCCACACGTAGATGTGGCCGGTTGTCTTTTGCTTGAGAAGTTTTTTCATGGCGCCAAAAAATAAAAAAGGGGAGGGGAGTTACCCCCTCCCCCTCACGGGTTAACGTGGATTACTTGGACACGTAGCCGTGGACCAAGGCTTCAGGCTTGGTCACCTTGTAGCCGTACACGTTCAGGCCGCGCATGATGTTGCCGAACGTGGACTGCGAGCGCAGGGTTTCCACGTTGGTGATCTGCGAAGCGAACGAGATGGCATCGCGGGTACCGGCCATGATGTTCCAGGCCGACTTGTCAGCAGCGCCGCCAGTGCCGCCAGAAGCACCATCGCTACCCAGGTCGGTGACCTTGGACAGGTTGTTGCTGATGTAGACGGTGAAGCGGTCGATCATGCCGATCTTGCCGTTACGCAGAGGCGTGACGGAGTCACCGGTCAGGTAGGCTTGCTTCAGATCAGAGTTCTTGATCATCGAAGCCATCCAGGCGGGGATCACCATCCAGCGACCGTCTTCAGGCGTGTTCTGCTCGTCCAGGACCTGGCCCATGTCCAGGATCATGTCCAGGATGTTGGCCTTGGTCAGGGCGCGAGGAGCGCCAGCGGCACCCAAGTTGATGTCGCCAGAGATCGCGCCAGCGGTGGCGCCCTTGTTGGCGGCAGCGGCGTCTGCGTACACAGAGCCCAGAACGTCGCCGTCGATGGCGATCTTCATCTGCTGACTTGCGTCGTTGGTGAAGATGTCCATCAGCTTGATGTCGGCCTGGACTTCGTCCACGTCGTCCAGGACGACCTGGAAGTACTTGCCCTTGTCGATGCTCAGCTCCAGAGGAGTGCTGTTAGGAACCTGGGAAGTCAGGTTCATACCCTTCTGGTAGTTGCTGATGTTGATCGTTGGGATGGTGCGGATGAAGACCTTGTCGCCTTGGCCCTTGATTTCGCCTTCCCAATCGTTGTTGGTGATTTCGCCCAGGACGGTGCTCTTGTAGAACTTGACCTGGAGCTTGCCGGACCAGACTTCGGGGATGAAGCCATTGGCACCAGCGTATGCGTCAGTGCCGCTACCGGCGCCGTAGTAGTTACCGTTTACTGCGAGAGACATGATGTCACCTTAAAACTTGGTGGCCGCTTACCGCACTCGTTGTTCGCGGATCGCAGCCTGGATTTCTGCATCAATGGCAGCAGCTTGTTCTTCGGTGTACTGCCCACGGCGATCAGCTGCGTAGAACGCGGCGATCTCGGCACGAGCCCAGAGCTTCTTGCCTTTCGGCGCTTCTGGCGTGCGAGTAGCCTCGGGGGCTACCTGGGACTCCAACGAAGTCGAGCTTGCTGCCGACTTATCTTGCTGAACCCTCTTGAACGCACTGAAGAATCTGGCAACACGATCTGCATCGCGCTTCTCCTCAGCCTGCGACAGAATGTCTTGGCGTTGCATGCCGGTGAGGTCATCGACTTCACCTAGCCAGGTGTGGAACTCGGGGTCGTCGTTGATGACACGCCAGTCGGGGACTGCCATGCCGAGACGATCGTAGAAGCTGACCTCGACGTTTGCCGTCGCGGTACCGCTCAACTGCTCGAGCTTCCTGCGGAGTTCTGATATCTCGCCGTCCTTGACCTGCACCTCTTCACGAGCTGCGCGGCGGATAAGGTCGACCAGTGGTTCACCGAACTCGCTCACCTCTTCAGGCTTGACCAACTTCTCTTGGGGAGTAGTCAGCTTCGCCTTCAACGCCTCCACTTCTTCGGTCAGGCTATTCAACTTGCCATCACGCTCTTTGATCGCGGCATGCAGTCGCGGGACCTCGGCGTTGTACTTGCCACTCAGAGTCTTGAACCGGGCCTCCCACTTGTCATCTCCCTCGGCCGGAGGGGTGTTCTGGGGTGCCGGAGCATGAGCTTCCGGTGGTGCCGAAATACCGCCCGAAGACTCCGTGCTGGGAGGCGTCGGGTCACCAGGAGGAGTTACACCTTCTGGTTGTGTCTGCTGCGGCTGGCGAGCCTGTTGCAGTCGTTGAAGAGCTTCTTCTGCCTTTCTTTCCGCCTCAATGACGGCGCGTGGTAGGTTCAATTCAAACTCCTTGAGCCTTCACTTCCTGCTGGGAGCCACTTAGGGTTTTCCCTTACGGTCGATTCGGTGTTCTCGGTGCCCACGCTATCCGCCGTAGGTCCTGCGGTTTGCCCCGACGGGGCGAATTACTTCATCTTGTAGAGCGTGTCCCTGGCCGATCGCTTCTTCTCGAGAAGCTCATCGAGCACTTGGGATGCCCCTTGATGCCACCTGGTCTGAACTTCATCCCTGGTGAGATCGTTCTGCTTTCGGAGATCAGAAAGAGACTCATCGAGCCACTTGCAGATCTCCTCGAAATCGTTGTTGCCCTCCAAGGAGGACAGCGCTGCGACAACTCTAGCTGGTGGTTTCAGCAGCATTAGGACTTTTTCTTACCGTAGTCCTGAGGGCTACGAACCCCAGGACCGAGCGTGCCGCACGGCAGGTTGGGAGCGGGGCAGGGCTTAGGGCCTTGTTCTTTGATGTGCTTGGACATGGCTCGCCTCAGCACTTCTTGGCGCCACGCACCATGCCGCCGTCTTTGTACTTCTTGACCATGCCACCGTCCTTGAGCTTGACCGGAGCGGCTTTCTTGCCGTGCATCTTGGCCTCGTGCTCTTTGACCTTCTTGGTGGCGACCTTGCTCATCATCTCTTTGGCTTGCTTCATGTGAACCTCATTGCATTAGGTTGGCTTCTGCGCCCCCGGCGGGATTACCGGCTGCGTCAAGTGTGACCGGTGCTTGCGGCGCCTGGCCCTGGCCACCCATGGCCTGAGCCTGCTGCATCATCTGCTCGGCCATCTGCTGCTCCTGGCGGAACTCGAGCTGCTCGGTCGTGGGAACGAGCTTGTCGGTGTCCATCTGGAGCGTCTTGGCAACCTCGCGCAGGAGGTAGGCACGCCCAGTCGGGCCGATGATCTGGAGGTCGACCGGGTTGGCGGTCGCTTGCAGGAACTCGTTGCGGCGAATCTGGAGCTGCTCCTTGGCAACCAGGCCCATCGCACCCTTGGCGATGACTTTGAAGTCACCCTTGCAGGACATGTCCGAGTCGTAAACCATGTTGTGGACGTAGAGCCTGTCGACCAACGCGGACACCACGTTGTCGATGGAGGCGATCGCCGCCTTGATGCCCTTGGCTGCGTTGTCCATCAACATGCTCAGGCCAGACGCCGTGCGACCGACGCCGCCGCCAGAGGTGTTGCCGTAGACGTAGTTCGGGATGCCGGTGACTTCATCGGCCTGACGGCTGAAGTACTGGTACACGTTCATCAGGGCTTCAGCGTTCATGTTCGGCTGGAAGAACCTGACGGCTGGCTGACCGCCACCAGTCCGGTCAGACGTGGTCTGCCAGATCTTCCAGGGGTACATCGAGGTCACGTCCTCGCCGTCGGGCAGACGGTCCACACTGATCTCGGCCTGCGGGCCTGAAGCGATACCCATGTTGTTCGCCAAGCTGCGGGCTGCGGCGTTGCACAGGGTCTGCGTGTCGCGCATCTGCTCGGGCAGTGCGGTGCCCCAGAAGCTGCCAGGGATTGGAACCCACTGGGCGATCTCGTAGGGGCGAGCGCCGAGTGGATCGGGGTTGAGGATGGCCTTGATCACGAATGGGCCGATGACCCAGACGTTGGCCTCGTACTCCTTGTACCGCTCGAGCTTCTTGCCCTTGTAGCCCCAGTCCATGAGCATCTTGCCGCTGACGCTGCCCCAGTACTCGACGGCTTCGATCACGTCCTTGGTGTACAGGCGGGCGTGCGGCTTGCCCTCGAGGCGGTCGCGCTCCTGGTCGCCCATGAGCCACTGGCGAAAGCCTGAGTCGCCGAATCGCTCGAGCACCTGGTCGATGTCGTCGTTGCTGTAGCCAGGCGTGCCCTTCATGGAGTCGAGTGCTGCGCGGGTGAGGCGGTGGCGCTCGATGAAGTAGCCGTCGTGGATCGTGCTTGAGTTGGGTGAGGGGAAGGCGTCGTGCGGGGAGACGCGCTCAACCTTGCGCACGAAGTCGGTCATGATCACCGGCTTGAAGCCAGGACCCCACTTCATCACCTTCTTGCGGCGGATCACCGGACCCTTGAGGATCGCGGTGGGGTAGGTCACGAAGTCGTCCACGAACTCGCGGAACGCTGTGTTGAATTGACCCTGGTTGAGCTGGTCCTCGATCTTGTTCTCCATGCGGAAGGCTTTGAGCTTTGCCTCCTCCCGCATCTTGTCCATGATCTCGTCCTGGACCTGCTCCATGCGAACACGGAAGGCTTCAGGGTGAACCTGGCCACCGGCCTGCACGAACGCCTCCATCTCCAGGCGCACCAGGTCGACGACGCCAGCAGCGATCTCGGGCGGCAGCTCGGGCTCCTTGGCCGGATCGAGCTGGAAGGCGCGACGCCCGCCGCTGATCATCACGTCGTTGATCCAGTTGGAAGCAGCCCTGGACTTGACGTCGGTGATGCGCATGTAGATGTCTGAGCCGCCGGTCCTGGCGATGTCCATCGCCTTGTCCGGGTCGTAGACGCCGCGACGCTGACGCTCGCACTGAAGCAGACGCTCGGTGATCTCTGTCTTGGCGAACTTGGCTCGGCTCCACGCCTCATTGACGTGCGCCGCAAGCTCGGTGCCGATCGTGTCGATCAGTTGATTTTTCTCGTCGACGAGAACCTCGACTTCGACGGGTGGCTCAGCCGCCACCATTGCAAGTCCCATTTTCATGTCCAGCCCCTATTGGATGCGTTGACGACCTGGCGTGCCCGGATGGGACGAAGGCCGTTGCGCACCCGCATGCACAAATACTGAAGAGCGTCGTGAGGGTGCGAGAAAGCATCCTTCACGGGGCGGTCCCTGTATCGTGCCGAGCCGGATGTCTTCATCCGCTCATACCGGTAGCGACCATTGAATCCTTTGCGCAGAGTCGTGCATCTCGGGTCCAGCAGCAGAGCTGGTCCTCCGTCGATCATCCGCGTGAGGAAGTACGCCACCGATTCTCGCCGGGGTATCCAGTCGTTGGTATCGGCGGGTTCGGTGGGTATGCCGCACTCGTTCAATTCCATGAAGCAAGTGCGAGTGTCTGTCTGGGCGCGGATCGCACCAGCGGGGTCGCCGTCGCTGAACCGGGCAAAGCCGTTGTAGCGGTTGGTGAGGATCGGGCGCACCACGTCTGAGGCGAACTCCCGGATACCCATGTCCTCGCTGATGATCTCTTCGAGGATGTGCAGCCTGCCGTTGGGCATCTGCTGGGCGATGATGCACGCCGGGGTAAGCCCGAAGTCCCAGCCCAAGATGATGGGCAGGCCACGCACCGGCTCGAGCTCTTTATCGCTGACGTGAATCCGGTCGTTCCATTCGGGGAAGACAGGCTTGCCGTCTGAGGTCGTGCCGTAGTTGCCCAGCAGGAAGACGTTGATCCAGGTGTCTTGTTTGCCGCCGAGCTGCTGGAGGTAGTAGCCGTGCCCGTTGGGCAGGTTGTCCACGTTCTCGGCGTCGGGGTTGGGCTTGTAGTCCTCTTCGCCGTGATCGAAGTACAGGCCACCTGGTTGGCGGAAGAACTGCCAGCCCTTGGGTGTATCGACCTCGGCGATCTGGTAGTACCAGTGGTCGTCGTCTGGCGGGTTGGTGTCGATGATGACGCCGCACCAGGAGGGACCGCCCTTGAGTTTGGAGGGGTAGCGGCCGACACGCTGGGTACACATGTCGAAGACCGCCTTGGGAATCTCTGAGCCCTCGTTGATCCAGGCTCCGCTCAACTCAAGGGATCGCAGCTTGCCGGTGTCGAGCTCGGAGTCGAGCGCCAGGAAGATGACCTCGAGCTCCATCGAAGTGCCGTCGCCGATGTCGTCGATGCGCATGAAGCTGGTGATGGGCGTGTCCCAGCGGATGGGCGCCACGTTCTGCGGGAACCAGGTCTGCCACGTCTTGATGGTCGTGGACTTCAGTTCGGGGTACGTGTTTCGTATGACTGCCCATCTGGACCGACGTACACCGTCAAGCCAGGGTCGCTGGGCAAGAGCACGCATGACGATTTCAGAGCAGCAGGCAGATGACTTGCCGCTACCAACAGGCCCCATGAGACCTCGAACGAAGCTGGAGTCCTGATGAAATTCGGAAGCGACAGGGCCAGGCGGATAGTAGGTGACCGCCTCTTCTGCATTTGCTACCGCCTCGCTCATTCAGCCTTAGGCTTGACGCCTGTGTTCAGGTTGAACGTGATGCCCTGTGAGCCGGTCTCGATCTTCACGTCGGACAGGTTGGGCAGGCTCTTGTCCATGAGGACCTTGATCGCCTGGACCTGCTGCGTGCTTAGGTCGGTCTTGCCCATGGCGCAATCGGTGAGTCGATTGATCAGCAGGCTGACCTGGATTTTCTTTCGCACATCCTCTTGATGTGTCTTGCGCATTCTCGCTGCCATATCAACCTCTATGCTTTCGTTGGTGGCTTTGCGGGAATTGTGGCTGGTGGTTTGGCGGAGCCTGAAGGAATCGAACCCTCACCTGTCGCCAAGTGGCCGGGGGTTCAAACCCCGTTTGTGCCCTGCACGCCAGGCTCCGCGTCTGGTGCCCCTGGTAGGAATTGAACCCACGACCTTCCGCTTACAAGGCGGCTGCTCTGCCAACTGAGCTACAAGGGCTTGGCACCCCGCGAGGGACTCGAACCCCCATCTTCGGTTTTGGAGACCGACGTCCTGCCATTGGACGAGCGAGATACGTCTGGCTCCGAGGGCTGGGATCGAACCAGCGACCAATTGGTTAACAGCCAACTGCACTACCGCTGTGCTACCTCGGAAAATCGTCGGGGGTTGATGGTGGTGGGGGTGGAAGGATTTGAACCTTCTCGACTCTTGGTCAACGGGTTTACAGTCCGCCGCGCCTCACCATCTGCGCCGCACCCCCAGGCAGGGGGTTCAATACGACGAGGGTGTCGTATTACGCCAAGAGTTTGAATTGGTCTGGGTGGCAGGATTTGAACCTGCGGCCTCCGCCTTCCAAGGGCGGCCGTCTACCGGGCTGACATTACACCCAGAGAAAGTCGGTCGTGGAAGGGAAGCGAGTTGCATGGCGGCAATTATATACAGACCTTAGGGGGTTTAGCCCGTGGCGATAAACCAGGGTAAACCCTATATATGGGACCCCTTACGGGGGTCAGTCGGCGTGGTCACCAGGGAGGAAAGGAAGACTCCACGGAGAAACTCCCGGCCCACGCTGCGGAGGTTACGTCCCCACCAACCGCTGGGGTTTTCTCATGGCGAGACCTCAGTTTGACTGGGGTTTGATCCACCGCGCAAAGCGCAAATCAAGATCAAACTTCGAGAACTGGCACAGTCTTTGCTGTATTAAGATATACATAGGATACCGGTATCCTTATATACCGGTATCCCTTAGAAAATAACTAAAAGAATGCGTAAGCATTCTGGTTTTCTAATCATTGGTTATCCGCATAGCGGTATAAGGATACCGGTAGTAACCACCTTAATCTGGTTACCTATGGCTGGATACCGGTATCCACCGCTCACATCACAGCTTGACCACGCTTGACGTGCTCGGCTGCGCCAGCAAAGGCGTACAGCAGCTGCTTGGCCAGCTTCATCAGGTCTTCCTGACCGCCGAACTCACGCAGATCGAGCTCGGTCTCGAACGCATGAGGCTCACCGTAGACCAGAACGGTCCCGTGAACCTTCACGAACCAGGGTGCATAGACGAACTGAGTCGTCTCCTCGACGTTCACTTCCCGCAATGGGTCGAATTGACGCAGGAAAGCCTGCACTTCAGGGGCTTTGAGCATGGGTTTCTCCGGTTGATGTTCCAAAAAGGATTCTGACCGGGGTTCCTTTAGGCCCCCCAGGGTCGTTTTCCTGGGTCCACTGGGGGGTAGGTACCACCCACCCCAAGAAAACGCAGCCAAGGCCTGAAATAAGCGTCCTGGCTATGCCTTCGGCTGGGATTAGGGCTTGGGGTTGTGAAAGGCGGGTCTCGCACGAGTGATCCTATACGTGCTGGAGTCCTCATACCCCCCGTACTCCGCTCCGGCTGGCCATAGGCCCCCTCCCTCCACCACCTTCCGGCCTGTACAGACCGGTAATCAGTAGTAACCCTATGTGAATCAATGGGTTATCTACTGTCTGTGTACTTAATCGTCTGTTGTCTACCTTTCTTTGGGAGAAAGGTAGCCACCTTCCTTGGGTTATTGGTGATGAAAATGTATGGAATCCAGCTCCCGTGTGGGTTGATCTATGACATTCCTCCTACCAATAACCCCAACCCCTTGATTTAGAAAGCAAATCGCCATGAAACCACCCATTGCAAAAACCTATCTCGACTACGTTTCCTATTGCCGTAGCCGAGGTCTCAAACCCATGCCTCTCATCAGCTTCAATCAGCTCCTCAAAGCTGGTTACAACCCCTTCACAACCTCCTGGAGTTAATAAATGTACGCAACCATCGCAACCCTCTTCACCGTATTAACCGTTCCAGCCATGTATCTCGGTCTACTGGTAGTCAAGACCTATGACCTGAGGTTTGAGCTGTTCTGCCTTCCCATCTTCCTGTGCTTGGCCATCGCTTGCTGGGCTGTCGCCAGGATGGATGACGTCTCCCGCTGAGCCTAAATCTGTCTGGCTCTCCTTTGGAGAGAGCCAGCCAGCTTTCTCTTGTGTTTGTTTAATTAACCCTTGTTTGTCTTGAAAGGACACTCTCATGTTTTTCACCACCAAATCCCTGAACGCCAACGGTCCCACTCCCAAGCAAGTGGAGTGGTTTGCTCGCCGCAACATGGTTGCTCCGGCTACCCGTGAGGAAGCGAGCTCGTTGATCGCCGCTGAGATCGCCAAGCAGGAGACCGCTCCCGCTCCCGAGAAGGTTCTCGGTGCTGCGTACATGCTCGGCGTTGGCCTGGGCTGGTGCGGCAAGGAATTGCCCGGCGCTGGCATTCGAGAGGCGATGACCCAGGTCAAGATCCTCGAGCAGGTTCAAGCCATCCAGCGAGCCATGCTGGACGACAGCAAGTCTCAGGACGACGTCGACGCCGCAGTGAAGATGCTGATGGCAACGTGCCTGGAACGACTGGCCAAGCAGATGCCGGTCGAGCGCCGTGTGGTGGGCATGCAGCCCGCAGCGCACGCAGAACCAGCTCCGTACTGAGCAGGTTGACCGGAACAGGGGGTGGCTACGGTCACCCCCTTTTCTTTTCTCGGGAGCTACTCCCAATTCGATATTTACACGAGGCTGACATGACAACCGACACCATCACCCTTCAGCAAGAGCTCGAACAGTTCATCGGCACTGAGAAGTACCACTACAACCCGCTGTACCGCTGGCTCAAATACACCGACGGCGTGAAGTACTTCGCCGAGAACGCAGGCGGCGGAGCCTACTGGTTCCTCGACATCATCGGCACCGAGCTGCGCAGCCTGGCGCACTTCCGCAGTTTCCTGGTCATCGAGCTGGGCGTCCACACCAACCAGTCAGCCGACATTGTCGTGACTGACGGCGATGACTCCGAGCTGTGGGCCAAGGTCATCAGCGCAACCGACTGCCCGACAGGCAACTGGCGCTTCTTCCTTCAGGGAGACGTCTTGATGCTGACCTCGGAGTATTGACCATGAGCCTGTCCCCACAGCAGGCCTTCATGCTCAAGATGTTCGCCGATGGGTGGGGATTCAAGATGTACAACGACAAGCCGGGGTCTTGGAACACCTACTGGTCTCTGCGTCGGCGCGGACTGCTCAGCGCAGGCAAGACAGTCAAAACATCAACCAACCTCATCGCCAAGGACAGGCTCACCGACAAGGGGAGAAAGGCCTTGGCCAAGTACATGGAGAAGCAGAAAGGAAAAACCAATGGGTCGAATGAAGAAGCTCTACGAGCTGACCGCCGAACAGGACAAGCCGTTCCTGTACTTCATGCAGCGCACGACTGACCTAACCGCCGCGTGCGAGAAGGCGCTCGACAAGATTCGTCAAGCCGAGTTCCTGCTCGGCGACTTCCTGGCCAACGCCGAGTTCACGCCGTATGAAGGCGAGGACATCGAGGCTGCTCGCCAATTCCTCAACGAAGCAATCGAACTACTGGAGGGACCGAATGCTCGTCCGACTGGACTTTAGGCTGGGAACGCCGACGCCCAGCAACATGTTTGGCCGACCGTTGATCAGCACGCCGGTTACCAGGTCAACCAGCCCTGAGTACAAGGGCCGAACCCATCCGCCGTGCAGCGACTGCGGCGCCGATGCCAACCAGATGATCACCGAACGCAACCACAACACCTGGTTCTGGTGCGGCGTCTGCGAGGTGGGCGGATGAACGAGCTCGCCAGAGGCCTGGCCCCAGCGCCAGCAACAGCGGCCGAGAAAGCGGCCAAGACTACCGAGCGCATGAAGACTGAGACGATCCACGCTCAGGCCATGCAGCTCGAGTACATGCGACTGCGTCTGATCTCCCTGGAGGAAGAGGTCAAGCAGCTCACCAAAGAGAATCGCAGCCTGGGCTTCAAGCTAAAGGCTGCACAACGCCACATTGAACAACGAGGAGAAACACATGGGTCTTGATATGTACGCTTACACGATCCCAGCCAATCGGCTCGGTGACAAGCAGGTCGATCTTAACGACCAGGTATTCGAGGATGGCAAGGCAAGAGAAGGCGTCGACACAGACTTCGCCTACTGGCGCAAGTTCAACAACCTGCACCAGTGGATGGCCGACCTGTACTACAAGAAGGGCGGCGGCTCTGAGTCGTTCAACTGCACCACGCTCAGGCTCATGCCAGCCGACCTGGACAGACTATGGGATGAGGCGGGAAACCTGAAGCCCAGGTCTGGATTCTTCTGGGGTGACGAGGATGAGATGACTCCAGAGTCCACCCAAGAGGTCCGGGACTTCGTTACCAAAGCACGAGCAGCCATCGCCGAAGGCAAGGCAGTCGTGTACGACTCTTGGTGGTGATCATGGGCTGGGTCATCGGCATCTCGGCGATCTGCGCCTGGTTCACGCACATCTTCTTCTGCTTCAGCACAGCCTCATGGCTGCTGCTGTTGGCCGGGGCGATCTTCTTCCCGATCGGCATCATCCACGGCGTCTACTTATGGTTCACATGACCATACACAATCCATGACAGCGCCCCTTCGGGGGCGTTTTCATTTAAGCGAAGCACTCCCATTTCAATATTTACGCAAGAGATAATCGAATGAAGACAAACGCTTTGCGCCATGTGCGCCAACTATTCAACAACCCTCACATCCCGGCGAATCACAACCGCTCATACCAGCGTCAATGGGTGCGTCAGATTCGCTTGCTCGGTGACAGGTGGTTGCTCGCCAAACCAATCGAAAGGGGAACAGGCAATGCTTCCTTATGACTACGCCAGATGCCACGCATCGCTGCCTGATCAGAACTGCAAGCGATGCCAGCGCTGGGCCAAGCACCCAGATCAGACCTGGGGTGAGCGCACGCCGCAGCATGAGTGCGTCAACTCGCTCGACGAGAACTGCCAATACATCCCGATCGACCGGGAGGACGGCAAGTGAGCAAGCGTGCGTACAGGGCGATCGTCCTGGCCGCACTGCCAGGCAGCAACGCTGATGTCAGGGCCAGGACAGGTCTCAGTCTGGCCACTGTCTCTCGATGGTTCACAGACCTGCGTACCGCAGACGAGATTCATCTTCACCACAAGGAAGTGCATCCAAACGGTGGACCGATGGTTTCTGTCTTCCACCCTGGACCTGCGCCAGCTGGCTTCAAGCCAAAGATTCCCAAGCTGCTAAACGACATCGGCCGCACTCGAAGGTACAGGCGCAACGCTCGTGCGTCGGGTGAATGGGAAGACATCAAGGCAAGACGCAGAGCGGCGTATCACGCAAACAAAAAACCAAGACGCGACGCGCTGACGTCCGCGCTTTTCGGAGTAACACCATGAGTCAATGCCAACACCGCTGGGAACCCGTGGAGGGTCAGCCACTTTACAAGTGCTCTCGGTGCGGCGCGTTTATGAGGATCATCAAATGAACTGCTGTGACGAATACGGCAACTGCCGACAAGGCAGGGAATGCCCGGTGCGAAAGCAACTGGAGGAAGAAAAGCCAACCCCTGCTGACGGGCAATTGGTGTGGGCTCTGTTGGGATTCATTGTCCTGATGCTTGGCCTGATGACGTTGAGGAGTTGCTTATGACTTGGTGGATGTACCTCATCGGCACCGCTCACACGCTTGTCTACGTGTGGGCTTTCTGGAGAAGAAACAAATGAGCAAAGAAGACGCGATCAAACTGATCAAGCTGCTGTCCGCGCTGGAGTCGTGGGCATTCAGCACCAAGACACCGCTGCCCGACTACCTGCATGAGGACCTGTGCGTTGCAGTGGAGAAGCTGGAGAAAATTGTGCTGGAGAACCGTGGTGCGCAAACGCAGTAAGTACAAACCAAAAGGCGTGCGCCTGGACAACATGAGCTGGATCAAGTCGGGAATGCAGAAGGCTGCCGACGTCGAGAACGGATCAATCATCACCCGCACCAGGATCAGAAACCACATCGCCATTGACTCTCTGCGCAAGGGCGAGGCCAACAAGGACGACATGGACGCCATCATCAATGCGTTCAACGTCACCGAAGCGCTAGCCATCAAAGGCCTGGGCGAGGACTACAGAAGCGAGATCAAGGCGGGCCAAGACGCTCTGTACAGCGTCGGCGTGCGCTCGTCCAAGGTTGGCAAGTTTGTTCTGTCAGGACCTGAGCTGACAGCAATCAACCAGACGATGGAAATTCACGACGCCCAGCTCGACATCTGCACGATCAATCAACTTGAGTCGGCACTCGACTACGTGTGGAGTCAGATCAGGATGAAGAAGGCCCGGAGGATTCCAGTGCCTGCTTGAATCAACTGAGTGTCTTCCCTCCTGTTGGAGGAGGGAAGCCCCTCTTGCTGTTTGTATGTAGAACTGTTTGCACATTTCGTGACCCGCCAATCGGCGGGTTTTTTATTGTCCAAACACGGAAGGTTTATGAAGAACTATCCATACCTTGAACGCCTGGCCACACAAACCTACACGGCCAAGTCAAAGTTCGCACATCAAGTTGCCAAGCGAGCACTCGAAGGAGGTGACGTCGACCAGCTCTTCGACATCTGCAAGTTCGTCGGCATCAAGTCCATTGTTCTCACCATCATGGGGGAGGAAGAGGGCTGCATGATGCTGCACCTCAAGCTCTGGCTTGATCGCTACTCCGCCTGGGAAGTCGGCGACTTCAGCGACTGGATCAGCCGGTACGACAGCGCCGACGACTCAGACGATTGCATCGACCTCCTGAAAGACAGGGACATCATCACCCGCTGCGATGACTGCGGTGAGTGGGAGCTGGTGCGTGAGGTGCGGTCCTACTACAACAACGAGGACGCGCAGATCTGCCGCAGCTGCATCGACGACAGCTACCGCTGGTCCGATTACTACGACATGTACGTCTACTCGGACAGCTCACGCGACGCGCTCGACCAATACGGCAACCGCTGCGTGATCCACGAGGACGACGACGACTTCCAGTTCGACGACGACGACGACGAGTACCACCACGTCGACTACAGCCCGTCAGCTCGTGTCATCGGCAACTACCACAGCAGCAAGGGATCGCAGCGTCCGCAGATCAGCGACTGGACCAAGATGAAGAAGCGCTACCTCGGCGTCGAGCTCGAGGTGGAGGTGCGGGATAACGAGCGTGGCGAGAAGGCTCTGGCGCTACACAAGCTGATCAACGACGAGCAGTTCGGAGCCAAGGTGTTCTTCGAGAACGACGGCTCTCTGAGCAACGGCTTCGAGATCATCAGCCAGCCGATGGGCCTGGACAAGCACCGTGATCTTTGGGCCTGGCTCAAGGACAAGAACGCCGTCCGCAGCCTGCGCTCGCACAACACCACGACATGCGGACTGCACGTTCACGTCAGCAAGGATGGGTTGTCCAAGTTGCAGATCGCCAAGATCGTGTCGTTCATCAACGACCCGGACAACGAGGACCTGGTCCGCGCTGTCGCACGTCGGTACGCCGAGGGCTATTGCCGCATCAAGAGCAAGAAGATCGGCCGATCAGCACAGTCCGATGACCGGTACGAGGCAGTGAACATCACGCCGCGCAAGACCATCGAGTTCCGCATCTTCAAGGGCAGCCTCAAGTACGAATCGGTCATGGCTGCGATCCAGTTCTCGAACGCTCTCGTCGAGTTCTGCGGTCGCTCAACCACGTCGATCCGCGAACTCAAGGCCGACAAGTTTCTCGAGTTCATCCGCTCCGACGAGTCCGGCGACACCGACATGCTCGTCCCGTATCTCGAGAACCGTCTCGAAACCGCCTGATCAAACATTCAACCAAGGAAATATCAACATGTGTCTTCTCGTACAACAAACCACCCAATCCACATTCAGCGATGAGTTTCTCGCCGACGTCTACAACAAGAACCAGGACGGCCTGGGCGTCATGTATGCCGACGGCGACAAGATGCACATCTTCAAGTGCCTGCCCGCCAACGCGCAGGAGTTCGTCGACTTCTACCGCAAGCACGCCGAAGGCAAGAACTGCGTGTGGCACGCACGCATGCAGACGCACGGCGACATCGACTTCGACAACTGCCATCCCTACAAGGTGACGGACGACGTCTGGCTGGCGCACAACGGCATCCTGTCCACCGGCAACGCCGCAGACAAAGCCAAGTCCGACACCTGGCACTTCATCCAGAACTTCATCCGTCCGGCGCTCATCGGCAACCCCGAGCTGCTGACCGACGTCGACTGGCAGAAGTTCGTGGGCGAGCTCATCGGCCGCAGCAACAAGTTCGCACTGGTGCGTGCAGACGGAGCCGTCGTGGTGATCAACGCGCAAGCTGGCGTCAACTACCAGAACGCCTGGCTGTCCAACACCTACGCCTGGTCGTACCACAAGTTCACCGGCACGCAAGGCGGCGGCTACACCAACATGTACTCAGGCTACGGCGGATACCGCAGCCGCTTCCAGGACGACGACTACGAGGACTACTACAGCACCTGGCGCACCGGCACGACCGAGGCCAAGGGTTCGTACATCCCGGATAGCAAGGACACCAAGTCCTCGCACAGGGGCCTGCCGAAGCAGACGTTCACCGCATCACAGATCAGCCCGTACGTTCGCGCAGCACACAACCAATGGTCGCGTCGCGGCGTAGAGGGTGTCGAGCAGTGGGTGTTCGACGCACCGCACAAGGCGGCAGCTCTGCTGTCGTACTGGTACGACGACGTCGATGACGTCGAGGACCTGGTCGAGGACTTCCCCGAGACCGCAGCCGAGTGGATCGCCGACTTGTTCGCTTCCGACTCCATCGCCCCCAGCCTCATCAACTAAGCACGGGAGGCAGATGGACGATTGGAAAGAGCACGTCAAGCTGGAGATCACGGACGCGTCGACAGACACGTTCCGCCTTCTCCAGATTCAGGTAGCCATCTCAGACATGAAGGAGATCGACCTCATCCCAAACACGATACACACCGAACTCACAACCCTCATTCAAACAGTCAACGATGCCAGCAATCAAGGCGATACCTCGCAATGAGGTAGAGCTGGAGTACATGCTGGTGTGCAAGGACGGCTCACGCTCGCGTGGGCCTTCCATCGAAGTTGCACGTCAGCGCATCCAGCGCGTCACTCACTCGCCCGTGATGATGTCTCTCAGGATTCACCCAGAGACAACCATCACCAGCAATGGATACATCCAGTACCCGGACGGCTACCCACCCGAGGAAGTGGGAATCAGGAAAGGAAAGGAGTGGACCGCCATCAACTAGAAGTTCGGCGGTTGATCAAGGGACTCGGGCTCAGGCTCGAGTCCACCGATCAATCAGGCGGACACATCAAGTGCGTCATCCGAAAGGACGACGTGATTCACAAAGTCATCTTCCCGGTGTCGCCGAGCGACCAGAGGTGGAAGAAAAACATGATGTCGTATCTCAGAAAGACTTTTCAGTTATGAGCTCCACAGAACCAACCAAGCCAAGAAAACGCAAGTCCTCGCCGCGCCGCAAGGTATCGCCGCAAGAACGCATGACCATCATCCAGCTCTGGACGTCAGGCCAGGGCAAGGTGCAAGAGATCGCCGATGCAATGCGTCGTCCAACCTCGACCATCTACAACGTGCTCATGAGCGCCGGTCTCTGGCCTGGGTACGATGACTACGCTAAGGCTGGCACGACTCCAGACCGGAACAAGGACACGCCCGGTCTGGCCAGAAAGCAGCCCAAGCCAGTGATCAAGATCGTCAAGGACAAGCCGCCGAAGATAGTGATGCCCGAGCCGACCCCGGTCGAGGCCGGAACCATCACCATGATTCGTGGTCCGAAGCGCAGCCTGTGGCAGCGCATCAAGGACTTCTTCCAGTAAAGAGTGGGGGCTATGCCCCCATTTCTTTTTTTTAACCTCGGGGGCCAAGTCGATATTTACACGACCGCCCAAATGAAAAGCCCCTGGACGCAATGCCAGGGGCCTATGTTGCAGCTCACCGCATTTGGGTGGAGGCTCATGCCTCAACGCTTCATGCCGCGATCTTATGTGGTGTTGCGTTGCTTTGTAAAGCGGCGAGGACAAGCCGCTCCCGCACCAGGGTGGCAAATGCCTTGAGCGACAGCTCAATGGTGAAGTCCACATCCTCATCCCAGTCCTCTTCCATCATGAATCCCCACGGGATTCGCACACGCCACGAGCAGAAGTCTTCCCGGTACGCCAGCACTGGCTCGGCGTCGACACGCCTCGCTTGATCCACGGCCTGCGCCCAAAACCTGACGATGTCCCCCTCCTTGATTACCTTGTACCGTTTGATCTCGATGGCAAAGCCATCCAGCCCAACGATGTCGTGACCACCCTTGCGGGTCTGCTCCAGGTTGCGCTTCATCGGCTCGAGTAGCGCATCCCCCAGGAACTCGCTCAACTCCTTGATGAAGCTTCTTTCGGCCTGGGCGCCTTTCGCCCTGCTGTTGATCTTTCCCATTACTTACCCTTCTTTGCTTTGCTGCTCTTGCTGAGTCGAGACGAGAACTCCGCCATCAACTCTTGCGCCACTGCCTGAATGGCGTACGCCTCTTGCTCTCGGCCGGGTGATGACTCGCCGTAGTAATCGCAGTATTCCTGCCAGATGTGAACCGCCTCGTGTACCAGCAGGCCAGCTATCTCGATGGGGTTTCGCTCTTCCCATCCACTCAAACAGACGATGCAAGCCAATCCCTTGGCGGAGACCAGGTGGTGCGCTGTTGCATCCGCCTGGCTGGTCTTAATCCAAGGCGAGATCGGCTCACAGTTCATGTGCTTCATCGCCTGCTTGTATTCGCGGTCACTCAAGCACAAGGTCAGGTGTGGCCCAGGCGCAGAGATTCTTCGGTCCAACCACTTCATTACTTGCTTTCAAATACCAGTCGACGCATGTCTTCCAGGTGATGTTTCATTGATTCGATCTGGCCTGCTGTGCCGATCGACTGCGATGGCCTGCACCCCGCCTGCCACAGCTCATCCATCAAAGACTGCGCTGCACCGAACGGGATGCTCATACAAGGCGAGACCGTCTGGCCAGACTCGATGACACGCATGGTCAGTGGCTCGGCGACAGAGAAGCCGCCATCGTCTTGCTTGACGCCAATGCGCAGCGAGATGGCATCGCTCCAGATTTCCCGCTGTGCCGAGAACTTCCACTGCTCGTTCATGACACGTCCTTCCTCACGCCGTTGATCGCGATTTGCAGAGTGATGCCATCGAGTCCGATGTCGCGCACCTCATAGACCCTGGCAACGATGTCGTTGCAGGCCTCCTCGATGACAGCGTCGATCTCCTGATTCACCACCTCGTTCAGGCGCTTGCGCAGGTCGGCCTTGATGACTTGCCTGAGGTTGGCCTCGACCAATGGAGCCACTGCTGTGTACTTCAATGTGATGCTCATGGTCAGGCTCCGTATGCGCGGCGCTCCGCACGCTCGTTCGCACTCTTGGTGCGGTACAACTCGATCTGAAGTTCGACTGCCTTGAGGTGGTAGCGAACCTTCTCCTCCTCATACACCGCCTGCTTGAGGTCATCGAGCAGCTTGATGTACGTGGGGTGGGCATAGGCCTCACGCTCTTGACCGGACGTGGTCGTGATCTTCTTCTCGCGCTCGGCGTCCTTCATGAGCATGGCCAGGCAGGACTTCTTGTAGTCCTCGAGGTGGCCACGCGCAGCGCGGGCGGGTGCGTACCTGTCTGCAAGCTGGCGGTACAACTCCAGCATTTCTTCGATGTCCATCATTCGATCCTTTCTATGCGGCCATCACGGTAGTAGTGCCAGTTGCCGATGCGGCTCGGGTACGCAAGGAAGTCCTGCGATCCTGGGCGCAATGGGCGCTGTTTGTTGTCCCGCTCGGGGACGTAGTTAGGGAGCAGCATCTTGGTGTTCTTGAGACTCTTTGATTCAGGATTGAAGCCAGAGACAGGGCCGAGCTCTTCGAGCTTTGCCTTGCCTGACTTGGTGATTGCCCATGCGCTTTGAACGCTGCGCACGTAGCCACTGGCCACGAGGCGGGACATGTACTCGCCATCGAATCGGCTGATGCTGTTGATCGCGCCGACGACTAGCTTGAGTTCCTTGCTGCTCTTCTCGCCGAAGGACAGCGCGTACAGGATGCGATGCGACCCTGCGTTACGTACGACTTTGCCGATGCTCATGACTTGCCTCGCCTTCCCTCGGCAGAAAGCGCGGCCATCGCGCCAGTAGGGCGGGTTGCCTTCAGACGCCAGCACTTGCCGCATACCCATTTGCTTCGGCTGATCTGTACGCCGTCGTCGATTGGCCTGCGCTCTTCGCAACGCGAGCAGTTAGCTGAGTAGCCACTGATGTCTCGCATGCCAGGCATGGTGATGTCGTTCTCGATCATTCGCCCATCACCTTTCCCGCCTTGCTCAGATCGTCGGCTTTGGAGATCAGGTCGTACGTGCTGCGCTGAATCCGATCGGCGTCCGCAATCGCCTCTGCGATCTGCTCCTTGCTGAACTGAGTGCAGCGGGTGTAGTAGGTCATGATCTGCGCAACCATGCTCATCTGCGCTTTGGAGATGCCCTGCGCCAGCTCTCTCGTCTCAGGCGTGGTGCTCTCGACAAAGATGTTGGTGACGTTCTCGATCTGATCGGCAAGGATGATCGAGTGAACCAGCCGTGCGTAGTTCTCGCCACGCACTGCGCGCAGTGTCTTGATCATTCCGATCGACTCTTCACGAATCGCTTGAGTGCTCTTGAAAAACTCTTCTGTCATTTGTTCACCCCGATAAGTCCTTTGATCCACATCTCTTGGTACGTCTTGCAGATAGCCGTGAGGATGTAGTCACGCTTGTCCACCTTGTTCATCTTGTTGCCCTGGTCGTACTCGGCGTGACACCGATAGCAGAGCCATGCGGCCATGCCGTCATGCGCCTTCTGCGCAAAGCCCTTGCCGTGCTCGCCAAGATTGCTGTGCGCCGCCACGACCGTGCCGTCATCAGCGCCACACATCACGCATCGCTGGTCCTTAGCCAGGTCAAGAAGCTTGCGGTTGCGATAAGTCATGCTCGCCCCCTTGCTCGGATGGCTGCGGCGCAGTCAAGCATGGTCGTCCGCTCAGCCTGGGCGATGCCTAGCTGGTCTGGCCACTCAGGTGTAAGCCCTTCACACACCTTTGCACACGCCTCACGCTCTGCTGCGGCGGCTGTCTCGACGATGTACATCAGGCTGTCGATGTCCTTGTCTGACCAGCCTGAAGCCCGCGCCATGCGGATGATGTCTTCGCGGGTCATGAGGCCTCCCGAGCATTGATGGCCTCGAGCAGCTCCTCGACTGTCTCGAACTCCTGCTTGGTGGGCACGAGCATGTAGGTCACTTTGCCGTTGCCCCACATCCCGGTCTTCTTGTTGCGAGGTGTGCTGACCTGCTTGCAGATCAGCTTGTCCTTGCTCATGTACTGACGTACGGCGTGGGTGTCGGCGCTGTAGCCAAACGTGTATTGCAGCGGAATGCTGCGCAGCTCTTCGAGTGTCATGCGTCACCCCCTGTTGGTGGGGAGTACGCCCCGTTGAACTCAGTGAAGCGGCCGGAGTGCGACTGCCATTGCAGGTACGCTGTGCCGCGCTTGCCAAGCCAGCGGCTACGAACCTTCTGGACGTGGACCTCGGTGGCCGCACGCGGGTTGCTGGTGTCCCGGTGGACGGCAATGATGTTGTCGGCCTTGTTGTAGAAGTGCGCCGAGCCTGAGACGGCGTAGCCATCGGGCACGGGGTACGTGCCGTCCTTATCCTTCATCAGCTTCGAGGGGTGCGCCACCAGCCAGATGTGGATCTGGTTGTCACGGGCGAACTTGCGCATCTGCGTGAGGAACAGCGAGACGTACTCGGTCTCACTCACCCCGTCCTTGCGCTTGGTGTGATCGAGCTCGTTGTACGGGTCGATGATCAGACCCTTCATGCCCTGCCTGCGGATCAGGACCTTAGCCTTAGCCAGCACGGAATCAAGGCTTGGCTCCTCGGGCATGATGAAGTGGAAGTGCTGGTTCATCCACTCCTTGGCGTCGGCGAACCTCACGCGATCCACCTGACCAGCCACGAGGCGAGAGCCCATGCGCTTCTCGATCAGCTTTGCGGCGTGCCACGAGATCGGCTGGTTCTCAGGTGAGCAGATGCCGAAGGTCCAGCCAGCGTTCTCTGCGATGTTCACCGCCATCGCGTCCAGCCACTCGGACTTGCCCATCGAGGGGATGCCTGTGACCAGGGTCCACTGACCAGGCGCTGGTTTGTACAGGCCGTTGACCGACTCCCATCCGGTCGGCTCGCCCTGGACCATGCCGAACTCGAGCATCTGGTCGATGTCGTCAGCAATGTCGTCGATCGAGAACACGCCTTCGACAGGGAAGGGCTTGGCATCCTCGATGCACTCGCGCAGACGTTGAGCGCCGTGCTTGACCAGCACCTCGTTGGCGTCTTTGCAGTCTTCGGGCCAGATCACCCGAAGGCACTTCTCCCTGCCCAGGCGGCGAGAGAGCTCGTCCTCGAGCTTGCGACCAGGCTCGTCAGAGTCAACTGCGAGCACCCATTGCTTGACGGCGTCGAGTCGCTCGTCGTCAAGGAACTCGAACTTCTTGTCGAAGTTGGTGGCCCTTACCTCGGGCGCCCCATCAGGCACGCTGATGCAGTGCTGGAACCCCGCGACCTCGAGGGACAGGGCGTCCATCTCACCCTCGCAGATGATGGTCTGCTGGGTCGAGATGTCGTCGTACTTGTAGAGGATCTTCTCTGCGCCAGCGACCTGGCGGAAGTTCTTCTGCGCGTCCCGGTACTTGATGTTCACGACCTCGCCGCCCTTGTAGTAGGGGAAGGCAATCGCCGTGACCTCGTCCTCGATCTGAGGCATCCAGACCCGCTCCATGCTCACGCGGTTGCGGACCAGCACCTCAGTGGTGACGCCGCGCTTGGTGAACCACTCGTGAGCCTTCTCGCTCAGGCTGGCCGGACGGAACTCGGGCTTGGGGTAGACGCGACGTGAGGGTGGGGCAGAGCGGTTGATGACGCCGCTGCCCAGACCACCGGACCAGCCGCAGTGATGGCAGTGCCAGATGCCCTTGAGCGTGTTGACGTTCAAGCAGGGGTAGCTCTGCTTCTTTCGGGTGTGCGAGCACTGCGGGCAGGTCGTCTTGACCTCCTCGCCAGTCCGACCCTTCAGGTCAATTCCGAAATCCTGAAAAGTTTTCATTGTTCTCCGTGAGTAAAAGCGTTGCTGTATGTAGCGATAGCGAGCAGCTATAGAGCTGTGTGTGCTTCGCCGCTTGTCTGCGTACCGCCGACCTATTTGTTACGCTTCGCTGCGTGACTTAGAACAATCTAAGCAAACACCTCGGCGCTCAAAAAAACGTAGACGAATCAGTGGGTTGAATTATCTGCGACGAAATTTACTTTGCCATAGGGGTATACCCTAAAGCAACAGCGTTGCATTTACAGCTACACTACAACCCACAAAACGCGGCGACTGTCCAATTCAATTTGGCTATCGCCAATTTTCAACCAGTCTCACGGAGAACCCATGAAAGAAATCGCCTCGGCGTTGGTTCGTGCGCAAAAAGCGTTCGGTCCAGCCCTCAAACAGAGCGCCAACCCGCACTTCAAGAGCCGCTATGCGGACCTCGCCACATGTGTTGAGGCCGTCATCGACGCGCTCAACGACAACGGCCTGGCCCTGATCCAGCAGACCCATGAGTGCGACAACGGCGTGATCGTGGAGACCACGTTCATCCACGAAAGCGGCGAGACCTTCAGCGCCGGAAAGCTGCACGTCCCTTCGTCTAAGCACGACGCCCAGGGGTACGGCTCGGCGCTCACCTATGCGCGTCGCTACAGCCTTATGGCTGCATGCGGCATCGCCCCCGAGGACGACGACGGCAACGCAGCGACTGCTGCACCACCCGTGCGTCGCGCCCCGACCGCTGCACCCGCAGCACCCACCCCGGCCAAGGCCTCAGCTTTGGACGTGGACACGATCTCGAAGCTGGCAGCAGCCAAAGGCGTCGACACGACCGCCATCTGCGCCGCCTACAAGATCAATTCGTTGAGCGACCTTCCCGCAACCAAGGTGCAAGAAGTCGTCGCTCGTCTGCAAGCCAAAGAAGCAACCGCAACTCAGGAGTAATTCATGTCCGCTACGTACAACAACCAGATCGAGATCGTTCTCTTCGAGAACACACGAGCCACCAGCGCCAAGGCCCCGACCAAGACCGGCACCGTCACCTTCCCTGATGGGACTAAGTACGACGTTGCCATCTGGAGCAAGGTCAGCAAGAACGGCACGCCCTTCGAGTCCGGCGTCCTGAAGCTGCCCGACCCCAAGTACACAAAGAACGACGGCGGCAACGGCGGCTATCGCGCAGCTCCTGCACGTCAGGACCAGGACATTCCTTTCTGAGGCCGCGATGTCCCTCTACACCAACGTACACGGCTTGCCTGACGCGTTCGTCGCGGCCGTCCTGAACGACCCGTATCAGGGCGGCGGCGATATTTCCGCGACCAAGCTGATTGATTCGCCACGTCGTCGCACCCTTTACAGGGCGCACAAGGAGAGCGTGGTCGAGGACGTGTCAGAGCGCGTCTGGTCCGTGATGGGTCAGGCCGTCCACACAGTCCTCGAGAGGGCTGAGACAAGCGCCCTTGTTGAGGAGCGCCTGTACGCCGAGGTCGATGGCTGGAAGGTGAGCGGTCAGTTCGACCGCATGCACCTGGCCGACAGGACGCTGCAAGACTGGAAGGTCTGCTCTACGTACAAGTACTTAGGCGACGAGTCGTGGACTCGTCAGCTCAACGTGCTGCGTTGGCTTGCTCACAAGAACGGCTATCAGGTCGACCGCCTGCAAGTCGTTGCCATTTTCCGGGATTGGAAACGCGCAGAGTCGCAACGGCGCGACGATTACCCAAAGCAGGCAATACAAGTCATTGACGTGCCAGCTTGGCCGTTGGGAGACTGTGAGAGTTACGTGAGAGAGAGGGTTTCTTTCCACCAGCGCAGTGACTCTGGTGAAGAGATCGAGTGCTCCCCGGAGGAGCGCTGGTACAGCGGGACTACCTATGCCCTCATGAAAGAGGGTGGCAAGCGCGCAAAACGCGTTGTCCCGATCCTGTCTGAGCTGGGCGATATCCCGCCCGGTCATTACGTGCAAGAGCGTCCCGGACGTAACCGCAGGTGCGAGGAGTACTGCGAGGTCGCGCCCTTCTGTTCGCAGTGGCAGCAGATCAAAGCCAGTCAACCACAAGAGGAAACAACAAATGATGTCGATTTTTGAAGCTGCCGAGTACCTCGGTCTGAGCGTGTTCTCGCTGCGCAAGCTGGCGCGTGACAGGCGTATCCCATCCGGCAAGGTCGGTCGTCAGTGGCGCTTTCGCAAGGAAGACCTCGACGAGTTCTTGCGCAGTCAGTACGGAGCGCCAGATGCAGCAGCGGCCTGATTCAGTACCCGTCCCGCTGGACGTGCAGAACCACCCGCTGTTCCCGGTGTTCGTCGCGGCGATTCAGCAGGCGATGTACGGCAAGGGTGAGCGTCATGGCGGCAACGTCACGCCGTTCCTTGATCAGCCCTGGGTTCACTACTCGAAGCTGCATGGCCGTGGGTTCCTGACTGGCCAGGCGGCAAAGAAGCTGGAAGAGGCGGCATCCACGCGCAATGGCGATGCTTTTGAGCTCGAGGTCCTTGGCTCGATCGTCTACTGCGGCATGTCCGTTTTGTTCGAGAGGGGCAAGGCATGAACGCATACCCCGTACTGAACGAGAGGCTGGCTGAGCTCGGCGCTGACGCCGGGATGATGGTCGCCGCATCGCACGCTGACAGCGAGTCGATGGACTGGACGCACTACGCCGAGGAACTGTTCATCCTCTACGCCATTCAACACCCGGACGGCTTCATGACTGAGGACGTCAGGGTATGGGCAGGCAAGCTCGGATTCGATGCGCCGCCTGACAACCGAGCATGGGGCTACGTCGCAAAGAAGGTGGCACGCGATGGCCACATCGTTGCGGCCGGCTACAGCAAGCAGAAGAGCGCGACCTGTCACGGGTCGCCCAAGACCCTTTGGAAACTGAAGAAAGAAACGCAATGAGCACCAACCAAATCAACCTCTCCCTGTCCGTCAACGAGACTCAGAGCATCCTGCAAGCGCTGGCCAAGCTGCCCTTCGAGCAGGTCGCAGACACCTGGTTCAAGGTCAAGAACCAGGCTGAGCAGCAGCTCGCTGTCCAGCAGGCGCAGGAGCAGGGCGCTGGCGCTGCCTCCACCGAGGTCGGGGGCACGGACTGATGCCGCACTCGAACTTCCAGCGCACGGCCGTGTGGCTGCAAGCCTGCGGCAAGGGCCAGACGGTGGCGAACCTGTCGGTTCAGATCGGCTGCGACATGGAGGAGTACGCCGAGTTCCTGACCAACGTCGAGCTCGACTCAGAGTTTGATCAGGAGCAGCTCGAGGCCCTCTCCGAGGACCTGGAGCGCATCGGCACCCTGCTCAAGAAGGGTGTGATCATGGCTCGCATCCCGGCCGACAGGCGTATCGAAGCACTCGACGCTCTGTGCGACCGTGAGGTGACCGGCAACGGCATCGCCTACCTGGCTGACTTCGACAAGGAAGGCGCAGACGAGGCAGTGCTGGCAAGCAACGACGCCAAGCTGGTCGACGGCAAGCCCGTGATCCTTCCCGGCGGGAAGATCGGCAAGCCCGAGGGCTGGAGTGCTCCCAACCTGACGGGGTTCGTATGAGCTTCTCGATGGAGCAGGAGCAGCGCTGGGCGCAGGAGCTGCGTGAGTCGCGCCTGCGTCTGATTGCACGGGTGCGTGAGGCGTCCTCGATGTCCTCGCCCACCCGGCGCATGACGCTCTACCAGCAGTGGCGCACACAGATCGGTGATAACGCTGCGCGTGAATCCGCCAAGTTCTCAGAGGCTGTGGTGGGAGGACGGCGCAAGCTCTATGACCTGGAAAGGATGGTGTGATGAAGCGCAGTTTCCACACACCGTTCGAGTGGCTGACGACGATCTTCCTGGTGGTCGCCATGTGGGTGATGTTCTTTGTGTTCCTGGGGCTCATGGCCCGTACCGCCAAGGAACTCTTCTGTATTGGATTCGGGTGCTGACATGGACGACAAGACACAACGCGAGCTCTTTCGCCGCAAGCTGGAAGAGCAGATCAACAAGGTGCCGCTTCGCGTTCAGAACGGCTCCGTTCAAGCAACAAGAGACTGGATGCGTCAGCGCGACCACGCCTCGAAGCTACTCAAGAAACCCGGCGCGACCGTCACGCAGTTGATGTCCGCGTTCGATTCGATCAAGTGAAAGGAAACACATGAAAGATCATCAGGAGAAACTACCCAACAAGCTGTCGATGGGCAACATCCTCGAGGCCGTGCTGCGCACCGACTACTGGCGACTGGGCGATACGACCACCACGGTCTGCCAGCTCACGCTCAAGAACGGGTTCACGGTCGTGGGCACCAGCGCCTGCATCGACCCGCTCGAGTTCAACAAGACCGTTGGCGAGAAGGTGGCCTGGGATAATGCGCTCGAGAAGGTGTGGGAGCTCGAGGGCTACCTGCTCCAGCAGCGTCGGCACGAAGCCGGGCTGTGCTGACTACGGGGGGAAAGCGTCCGACGCTAGCACCGGTCAAGTGAGGGAGCTCCGTCGTAACTAGGAGCTAAGTGGCCACCCCTCCAGTCGACCGGCAGGACGTGAGTACCCCCACCTTTTTCTCGCCAAGCCACCCACAGCAACACACAGCTTTACAGGAATCCGCAGGCCGTTGTATTCTTGCAACGCGGCCTTCGGCGGATCGGAGAAGTCATGTCGATTCATCGCCGTGGGAAAGTGTGGTGGTACTCGTTCTCTGTGCGCGGGAAGCTGTACCGCAACTCATGCAGGACCGAGGATGAGCAAGCCGCCCAGGAGCTGCACGACAGGCTGAAGCACGAGGCCTGGAGTGAGCGAGTCTTGAAGAAGGCAGTGCGCCGCACCTGGGAGGAGGCGGCAAAGAAGTGGCTGGCCGAGCACGCGCACAAGCGCAGCATCCGGGACGACGAGCGGTATCACGCGTTCTGGTTGCGCGAGTTCGCCGAGGCTGGCGTGAAGTACCTGGACGAGGTGACGCCCGATGTGGTCGCCGACATCCGGGACGAGGAGGTAGGGCGCCCCAAGCTGCGGGGCGACGGCGTGGTCCAGCCTGCCACCGTCAACCGGCACATTGCGTTCTTGCGCTCGGTGATGTTGGCGGCGGCAAGGGAGTGGCTCTGGATTCCTCAGTCACCGAAGTTTGTCCTGCTGGAAGAGGGCGACTGGCGCATGAGGTTCTTGACCCCTCCCGAGTACGAGCGGCTGGCCGCAGCCTTGCCCGAGCCTTACGGTTCGGCGTCGAGGTTTGCGGTGACCACGGGTCTGCGCCGCGCCAACGTGTTCGGTCTGCGCTGGGGCAACCTCTCGGTGCAGGGCGGTCTCACGGTGGCGACGTTCCCGCAGCAAGTGATGAAGAACGGCCTGCCGTTCGCCATCCCGCTGTCACCGACCGCGCAGGCGGTGGTGAAGGGGCAGATGGGCAAGCACCGCGAGCTCGTCTTTCCTCGGCCCGATGGTGGCTTGATCAGCGACATCCCGCCTGGAATGTGGAAGAAGGCGCTCACCGAAGCGAAGCTCGAGGATTTGCGCTGGCATGACCTGCGGCACACCTGGGCGTCGTGGCTGCGTCAGTCCGGGGTGAGCCTGGATCGGTTGCAGGAGCTGGGTGGGTGGAAGTCGGTGGAGATGGTGCAGCGGTACGCCCATCTGAACGTGTCGCACCTGGCGCAGCATGCGTTCGTGATCGAGCAGATGCTGGTTGCGGGTGCCGCGCAGCCGAATCTTGGAATGGGGTTGGCCAAACCCTTCCTCGAGGCGGTGGCGTGAAAGGGAAAAGGCCACTGTACGTTTTCAGCACAGTGGCCTTCTCGGGTTAGCGGGCACTCTCAACAAGACCCGCGTTTTCTTGGCTCCCCGACCTGGGCTCGAACCAGGGACCTGCGGATTAACAGCCGGTCTCGGGGGTGTGCAGGCAGGTAGCAGTGTGTAGCCGGGTGTAGTGGAATCAACAACCTACCGTACGAAGGCCGCTCTCCTTGTACGCCCAGATACGCACTGCAACTGTCTGAAAATGACACAGTCAGCGGTGCTTGGCAGCCTTCTTGGCCACGCCTTCAGGCTGCTTGACGAACTGCCTGCCCTTCGCGTTGCCCTCGGCCTTGGCCCGGTTGGTCGCCGCCTTCTCGGACGAGCTGAGCGACTTCCATGCGGCGTCTGGCAGGTAGCGCTTCTTGCCCTCGCTGGGCTTGCCGTCGCTGGTGCGCCACTTCTCGCCGGTCCACTTGGTCAGGGACTGCTGGGAGCCGGTCTTGCCGCCCTTGTAGCCACCCCCGGACTTCTCGTACTCGGCAGCCAGGAGCTGCGCCTTGCGGGCTGACCATTCGCCAGGGTCGCCACCCTTGCCTCCGGCCATGATCTTGTCCTTCAGGCGCTCTCGCAGCGCAGGCTTGGTGTATGCCATGTCGTCACTCCATCAATCGTTGGCCAGCAGGACCTTGCGCATCTGCGGATTGGTCTGAAGAACGAGCTGCACAGCCTTGGCCACGATCTCCTTCTCGCGCTGGCGGCTCAGGTTGTACATCTCCACCTTCTTCTCTTCAGGCATATCGGCCGCTTCGAGCTGATTGCGCGCCTGACGGAGCTGGCCGACCTGATAGTCCACCGCGCCGATGATCGACTTGGCAGCGCCCAGGTTCGGGTACTCCTTGAGGATCGCTTCACGGTTGCCGGGGTTGACCTCGTAGTCGTCCACCTTGGTCTTGATGAACGTCTCAGCCCTGCGCAGCATCCCGAAGTTGTAGCCCTCGGGAATCTTGGCGGTCAGGCGGTCGATGATCGGCAGAGCGGCGTCCTTGGTGTCGTAGCCCTGAGCCTTGCGCACCGTCCACGAGGCGAATTTGTAGGTCTCCGCAGCAAGGCCTGGCAAGTAGCCGCTGACCAGGTAGTCGAACGCGCCGGAGTTGATGTCGATCACGCCAGCGTTGACCTTGTCGCCGCCGGTCAGCTTGTTCAAGCCACGGAATGCGGCAGTCGAGATCGGGCTCGCTGAGTCGAAGTTCATGTGCGAGTCGGCACGCTTGCCGCCGCCGAACATGGACGCCTCCTTGGAGATGGGTGCGCCGAAGCGGTTCTCGTTGAGGATCAGATCCACCAGCGGCGAGAGCACCGTCGGTGTCACCGTCTTGAGAGCGCCGACGCCGGTAGACGACGCATCCAACATTGCGCCACCCAAGGGCGAGAACGACTCGAAGGCAGCGCCAACAATCCGCTTGGCGGTGGTGGACGCAGACTGCGAGCCAGCCCAGAGGGTGTCGGCCATGAAGTGACCGGCAGCGTAGAAGGCGTTCCAGCCGTACGGGATCGGGATCGCTGCGCCAGGCATGTCAGGCCAGATCACGATCGAGGTTGCACGCTTGAACACTGGCACCTTGTCGAGCTTGTCGATGCCGTCATCATCCTCACCGCCAAGAGCGCGGGCGATGATGTTGGTGATGAAGCCTGCTGCCGCCATGCCAAGAGCGATCTTGGTCATGGTCTTCGGGTTCTCCTTGGCCAGGCGGTACATCTTGTTCGTACCCTGCACGGCAGGGTTGAAGAACAGGAACATGTTGCGCATGAACTTCGAGCTGCCGCGCATATTGAAGTTCACAGTGATGTCGCCAGCGAACCGTGCTGCCTCTTCGGCGCTGTAACCGTTGTCGCGCATGACCTTGAAGGCGGCGATACGCGGAGCCATTTCCATCGGAATGTTGATGGACTCGATCAGGTCAGCCGCCTTCAGGAGAACGTCTTTGGCCGAACCCTTCTTGGCAGGGTTCATCAGCTTCTCGAGCTCCTGCACCTGGTTCTCCAGGCCGCGCAGGTTCAGGAAGCTGGTTGCGCCGCCGGAGTCACGCATCTCGATGTAGGCATCGAGCATGTCCTGGCTGGCCGAGTGGCCGCGCTTGCCATCGGTGGCAACGTGGAAAGCCGCCTTGATGGCCTGCGGTTGCAGCTTGACCATCTCCTTGGCCATCTCACGGGTGATGCGACCCTCGGTGACGGCGTTGAAGTACAGACTCTGCAAGTCGCGGATGTAGTTGACTGCTGTCCAGGCCGGGTTCCAAGTGGTCAGCATCTGACCCATGAGCTGGTTGGCTCGGCCAGAGAATCGCTGGAACCAGTTGGTCGCCTCCGGTGGCCAGATCATCCCGTTGATGGCCTCTCCGAAAGTGCCAGGGCCTTTCTGCTTGAACTCCATCGTGATGGGCTTGCCCTTCACATGGACGACCATCACGTCGCGGTTCTGGATGTAGCGGTCATCTGTCGCTTCGGTGACCTGACCGTTCTCATCGAGCTTGCGCACGGTTGCCTGCTTGTTGATCACCACGAAGTCAGGGTCGTAGTTGATCTCGAGCATGGCCAGCACCTTCTGCTTGACCTTGTTCTTCTCGGCGTGGATGACCGATGCCTCGAATGACTGGAGGGTGCGGATCAAGATGTCGGAAGCTGCGTCGCCACGGCCCATTGCGCGGCGGTCCTTGCGGGTGCCGAACTTGGGACCGCCAGCCAGGATCACCGGGTTGTCGAACTGGTCGATGTTCTCGTTGATGCCGGACAAGTTGACGTAGTACTTGTACTGGCTGCGGGCCTTGAGCTCGTCGCGGCCGATCATGCCCGAGTCGTACATCTCAGAGAGCTTGAGTTGCGAGATCTCTTGCAGGATGTGCGTCATCTCAGACAGGGTGTTGCCATACGACTGGCGCGACAGCGTGTTCAGGATCAGATCGGCATCAGCCGTGAAGATGCCCGAGCCGCCATCAGGCTGATTCGGGTTGATCTTGGCGATCTGCTTGTTCCGCTCTGCTGCGTGGCGTGCGCCGAGGTAGGCGTCGATCACGTTGAGGTTGCCCAGGCGGCTGTCCTTGAACGATGCCGCAAGGCTTGGGAACGCCTCGGCCAGAGTCGTGTTGCCACCCTCTTTGCCGAGCTGCTCAACCAGCTTCATCAGCGGCTTCTCGTACTGCTTGCGGTACTTCTCGAGCTTGGCTCCAGTGCGGCGCTCGTACAGGCCCTCGAGGTCGCCGCGCACGTCAAACGCTTCAGAGATTCTGCCCTCGCGCTCCAGGTGGTTGACCACCTCAAACACGGGGATGTACTCGTTCTGGAAGAAGATGCCGCCGTTGCGCTTGATCAACGCACCAAGAGTCTTCAGGCCTTCGACGCTGGTGAAGTTGATGTCTTCAGAGAGGATGCGGAAGTCTGGAATCTTGGCCAGGTCGGACGGGATCTTGTTGTCCACGTACACACCGGAACGCAGACGGCGCTCAACGCGGCCCATCTTGCGCATGGTCGTGACCACCTTCTCGAAGTCAGCTTCGATGGCGGTGTTGAACCCTTTGCGAATGTCCTGGCCGTTGGCGGTGAAGATCGACCAACGGTCGAGCACTGGGTTGTAGCGGGCGTACGCAACGGTCTTGCCGTCCTTGGCGGAGAACAGCTCGTATGGGGTGCGTGTTGCTGCCAGACGCATGTCATCAGGTGCGCCGATGGACGGACGGTCACCACGGCGGACAGCATCCTTTGCGCCGCGCAGCAGGTAGGCCACCTCGAAGTTGCCCTGGCTGGCGATCCAGTTGGCCACGCGCTCCATGCCGATCTTGCGCAGGCCAGCGATCACCTTGCCGACGTAGGCTTGGAACATCCCCTGGTTGCCGCCATCGACCTGCATGTCGGACAGGACCTCGTCCACGGCCTCGAGCGGACCCATCGGGTCTTCGGCCATGCGCTGATCGGCAGCACGACGGATGTCTGGGTTGGTCTTGTACAGGCGGTCCAGGTACGCATCGAAGTCAGCGCCGAGGAAGGCACGCATACCGAAGTGACCCTGCACCTCATGGAACAGGGTGAACTCGGCATCAGCCAGGGATTCGGCGTGGTCGGTGAAGACGTAGACGTCGCCGTTGTAGTACAGGCCCTTGGCGAACATGTTGCTGCCAAGCTTGGCCATGACCTTCTCGCGCAGCTCTTCGGGCAGGCTCTGCACGTTGGGCACGATCACCATGTTGGGAGCGCCAGCCCAGCGGGAGGCGATCTTGTTCAGGTGCTCGGACACCACGGCCGGTACCAAGTTGCCGTTGAAGAAGCCCTTGCGGAAGCGGTACTGGTCAGTGCCGACCAGTGAGGTCGGGACGTTCACTGGACGGGGGCTGCGATCAGCGCGCTCTGCGGCGATGTCAGTCTGCTCGCCAGCGTTCTCGGCCTCGACGTCAGCCTCCTCGTCGGTGGCTTGCTGCTCACCGAGCAGGCCCTCGACGTCGGTTTCAGACACCAGACCAGCGGAGATCAGGTCGCTCAGGGATTCGTCTGTGTCGAAGGTTTGCTGAGGCAGACCGATGTCGCGCTCGCCAGCCTGCTCGACAGTCATGCCAAACCCGATGTCACCCTCGAATCGAGCGCCGATGTTTGAGCGCGGCGGCTCGACCATCATGGCGTTCATGTAGACGCTGTCGATGTATTCGGCGGCAGCAGCTTCGGCAGCCGACTGGCTCTGGAAGATCTCGCCGGTCTCCATGTCGATTCCGGCCATGAGCATTGAGCGCACCTTGGCGACGGCATCAAGCACGGATGGAAGGTCGTTGAGCTCGGAGTTGGCGACCGTGGCGTAGAGCCGCTCCAGATCATCTGGGCGGGTATCTTCTGCGCCAGCATTGATGTCGCTTGCCGTGACGGGCTGAGAGGTCAGGATCGTCTGCGCATAGTCCATGTTGCGCAGCTCGGCGAAGGCCGGGGCCTTGGCTAGGATCGTCGCCTCTTTGGCGATGGCGTCCTTCTTCTGCTGCACCCAAGCATCGAAAGGTGCGCGGTCATCACCCAGGCTGTTGAGCACCTGGCCAGCCAGGTCAGGGCGGCTGCGCAGGGCGAACGCCACGTCCTGGAACCAGGCCTCACGGGCATTGCCCTGAAGCCACTTGTTCAGCGTCTTGTCGTTGGTCGCCTCGGCCAGCGTGTAGTTGTTGAACAGCAGGTTCGGGAAAGCGTCATCAGGATCGTTGGCGGCGACGGTCTGCTCTGTGACGGCGCGACGGGAACGCAGCTCACCACGCTTGGCGAACACGTTGTCATGCAGCGCCAGCTCTTCGGCGGTGAAGTCGCTCCTTGCCCCAGGTTTGACGGACAGCACTTTGTCCATGCTGACCAGCCACTCCATACGGGATGCGGTCGAGTGACCAGCTTCCTTGAGGTGAGCATCCAGCGTCTTGCGAATGGCGAGCTGACTGCTGACGTCCATGACGCCGCGAGGAATGTCCAGCTTGAAGGAGCGGAAGGCATCGACCACATCCTGGTAGCTGAAGTCGCCGTCACGCAGGCCTTGCTCGAGGTAGCCGTTGAGCTCGCTGGCGGTGGACTGCTTGTTGCGGAAGTCAGCCACGAAGCCCATCGCCACACGCAGGCCGTCGAACATGTCGGACTGAGCGTCGGCGGCAGGCAGGTCAGGCATGGCCTCAGCCAGGTCCTGCGCCTTGGTCTCTCGGAACGAGAGCGCCTGATAGTAGTCGTTGAAGACCTTGCGTGCGTCAGCCTCGGGCATGCCGCCGTTGATGGCCGAGCGCGTGGCGTTCATCATCTGGTCAGCCATGCGGCTGATCGAGCGGCGGAACAGCGCAGCCTTGGCGGCGATTGAGGTCTCGCGCACCTTGGTCAGCTCCTCGGACAGGGCGCGGCGTGCAGCCAGCAGCTCCTGCTTTGTGGTGGGCTTGTCAGCGATGAAGCCGTCGGCGAACCGATCGTAGGCATTCATGTCGTAGATGCCCCACAGGCCGGGCATCTCGTCTTCCTCGTTTCTGGCGCGGAAGACCTTGCCGTCCACCTCGATGCGATCCAGGGACTTGATCCTGGACTCGATGTCAGCGATCTGCTGCTCCAGGCCAACGATGGTGTCCTGGAAGAACTTGATGCTGCTGGCGTTCTTGATGATGCCGTCCAGGCGGTTACGCAGACGGGTCATCGCCGGAGTGTCGGTGTTGGGGCGGGGGCCGAACGGCAGACGCATCTGCTCACGAGGCTCGGAGCGTGCCTCTACCGGCGCGGGAGCAGGCTTCTTCTTGGGTTGGCTTGGGGCCGAAACGAACGACATGCCCTCCTGGTCATCGGTGACCGGGGTCTCGTCAGTGCGTGCCACCTGGACTGCGTTCGGGTTGCGCACGACCTGGCCGTCGCGGTTCACGAAGTCGCCGAAGCGCCTGCGCTCATCAACTCGCTTGCCATCAAGCGTCTTAACGGCTGGCTCTTTGGTGGGTGCAGGCTCAGCCACCGGAGCGCTCTGAGCGGGCTGCGTGGCCATGCGCTGGATTTCGGTGAAGGAGCCGAAGCCTTTGGCGTACAGACCAGCCTCTTTGAACGTGCGAGCTGCGGCAGGCAGGTTGCCGTCCTTGAGCAGCTTCATCACACGATCCAGAGCCTTGACGTCGTCCTCGGCCTTGCCTGGCATCTCGTCCATGTCGGAGACCTGGGCTGGAGCTGCGGCAGGCTGTGCGCGGCCACGGGCCTGAGCGGTCTGCTCGACGCCCTGGCTGGCGAACTCGGCCATCATGTCGCGCACCTTCTCGAACTGCGCGATCTCCTTGCCGATCTGCTGGCGGCTGCTGTCTGCGTTGGCGCGGAAGCTGTCGATGATGGTGCTGAGCACGCTCAGCACGCGATCGAGCAGGGAAGGGTTGCGCTGGCCGAGCTGCTCCCAGAACTTGCGGTCCGTGAACATCGTGCCCATGACGTCGGCAGCAATCTCGCTGTCGGTCTTCTGCGCCTGGTTCTTGCCCTCGTAGAACTGCTTGTAGCGTTGCTGCGCCGAGCTGCTCAGGTAGGACTTGATCTCCAGGGCGAGCTGCTGCGCCTGCTGCGGGAAGCGCCGCTCGAGGTCGTGATAGACCTCATGGCCAAGCACGAAGAGCGCCGCGCTGTCAGCGGTTGTGAGGTTGAGCAGAACCGTGCCCTTGCCGTTGGTGCCAGCGATGTAGCGGCCAGCCTTCTTGCGGACGGCGGGGTTCTTGCCCGTGTAGTTGTAGGCGACGATGTTGACGCCGAACAGGCTGCCGATGCGAGTGAAGTACTTCGGAGCCTTGGTCTGCCGGAAGTTCTCGATGGGTTCGCCGAACTCGCGGGACATGGTCTGAGACAGGTTCTCAAACGTGCCCTCGCGGCCAGTGACCGGAGCCGACGGCTCTTCCCGATTCAGGATTTCGCGGGACTCTTCTGGGGTAAACCCTACCTTGGTCATCTCCTGCATGACGTTCTGCATCGCAGACTGACGCACAGCAGGGTTGGTCAGGCCGTTGATCTCTGCGCCTCGACCGGCAAAGTAGGCCTCGTAGCCAGAGCGGTTGCCATCGTCAAGCGGGACGACCGTGCCGTCAGGCGTGGTCATGCTGGCCACGTCTACACCGCTCTCAGCGCTCTGCGCATCCTGGGGAGCGTCGGCCGCAACGGGCTTACGGACCTGCATCTGGCTGGCTTCACGCTCAACGCGAACGCGCTCAGCCTCCTCCGCGAGCTGCTCCTGATACTCAGGGCTGGCGGTCATCTCATCGAGCTGCTGCTGGCGCTGGAGATCAGGCGAGGGAACCTTGAACATGCCGGACGGAGGCATCTCATTGGCGTACATCGGCAGCGAGGCCTGAAGATCGCCGATGAACGATTGACCCACATCGCTGTTGAGGCCGATGCGTGTGCGCTCCAGCAGCTCCGGGTCGGCCAAAGCCTGCTGCACCTGGTCACCCACCTCGGAACGAGCAATAGCTCGCTCAACCATCTCGCGCTGCTCGGGTGTCGTGGCGTCCTGGAGGAGGAGGGCCATCAACGCAGGCTCGGACTGGAGGGTCTCGTTGACCTCCATCCAGCTCATGGGTGGGCGCTCCTCAGAAGAGATGCGCTCGTCGACCTCTTGGTCTAAGGGTTTACCCTGATCCTGGCCAGGTGGCGTGATGCCGCGAGACTCGGGCGGAGTTGCCTGCACGCCGGAGCGTTGAATGCCTTTGACATCCAGGTCGTTGCCTGCGGCATTGCGCAGGTTGTACGCCGTCTCTGGCGCGCTCTGAGTCAAGCCTGCCGCCGCCTCGAGCACAGCGTCATAGACGTCAGCCTTGCCTGTTGCAGCCAGCTCGCCCAGGTACTCGCCAGCGCCTTCGCCAACCGTTTCCAGGGCCAGGCCTGTTCCCGCTGCCGCAGCCTTTGATCCAGTTGTTGATGCGGCCTTTGCTGCGCTCTGGCCAGCAGCCTTTGCTGCAACGCGAATGGCCGGGTCGGCCAGGGCCTTCTCGATGGATGCGCGGCTTGCCATGTCGACGCCAGCGTCAGCCAGCACTCTTGCTTCAGCGCGTGCGCCAGCCTCAATGGCGGGCTTGCCCAGCGTCTTGGCCAGCTTGCCGCCAGCACCAAGAGTGACGGCATCAACTGCGGTGATCACGCCGCCTTTGACTGCGCCTTCTTGCAGGGCTTCGGAGCGGTCAGCTTCGGTGAAGCCGTCTCGCGCCTTCTCCATTGCCTTGTTGCCGGTCTCCAGCGCGAAGTTGCCAAGGAACATGCCGCCAAGGAAACCGACCACAGGCCCAGCCGGGGCGAGCGGACCCAAGAACGGCGCAGCCAAAGCGCCAGCCTTCGCGCCAGCAACGCCAGCACCAAGAGAGACCACTGTGTTGGGGGCCTGCTCAGCGACGAACTGGGCTGCGCCCTCTGGGTTGTCCAGCATGGCGGAGCCGACGTTTCTGACGGCCGAGACGACGCTCGGGTCAGGGTCAGCCTGCTTGCGGCGCTCGATCTCATCGAGCAGATCACGCTTGGCTTGTGGGCTGTTGGGTGCGGCAGCACGCTGAGCGGCGGAGTAGCCCTCGACGTCAGCAAGGTCGCCAGTGATGGTGTTGCTCGTCGCGCCAATTGCCCGACCTGTGTTCTTAGCGCCTTCAAAGACGGCGGTGCCCAGATCAGAGAGGACATTGGTGATGCCGCGCTTGGGCTGTACGGGCTCTTCCTGCTTGTCGTAGCCGTACATGGCACGGTAGCGATCGGACAGCGTGTCTTGGCTTGCCTCTTCCTTGCCCTTGTAGAACAGGCTGTCGTCAGAAAGATTGACCCTGGGCTTGGTGGCAGGATCTTGCGGAGTTTGAATGCCGCGTCGAGCCCCACGTCCCGAGGACGAGGAGTTGAAAATTGAATCGTCGCTCAGGTTAATCAGGGGACTCGACATGGCACTTCCTATACAGCAAACCTCTTACTTGGGGAGAACGGCGCGAATGCCGCCGACATCGACAATCGTGAAACCGTCTTTCTCGGCGAACTTGGCGGTCTTCCCTTCGATACCGCGAACAACTTGAGCCACCTCGTACGCAGACAGCTTCTTGCCGCCGACGTCTCTGGTTGTGTTCCAGATGTTGGTCATGGCAGCGGCATCCCTGTTGCGCTTCTGAAGCTGATCAGGGGTGACCAGGGGGTTGCTCTTGTTCCAGCCCAGGGCATCGTTGATCTGGGTCTGGAAGTCGTCGTAATCCTTGTCGTCGCGTGCGTTGGCACTAGCGTTGACGCGGCCCTCTCGACCGATCTGCGCCGCCCTGACCGTGGCGTCAGCACTGATTCCTGCGCGGCGATCTGCTGCCTTGTTGTCGGACTCATTGAGATCGCGTCTGAGACCGCGATCCTTGTCGCCTTCCTCGACCTTGAGGCCGCGATCCTTGTCACGCTGGCCACCCTCGAAGGCGCGGTCCTCCGCCTTCTCTTTCTCGCGCATGCGGTACTTCACGGCGTCGGCTGGGTTCAGAGCGCCGTAGTGCAGCATCTCGACCAGCTTGCCGCGAGGCATCTGGGACTCTGACGCAACGCCATCACTGACCGTCTGAATGGTGAACGTGTCCGTGGCCTTGTCGTAGCGGGTCTCGCCGACGGTGACGCCGTCAGGAAAGAGCTTGTTGTAGAGAGGCTTGAGAATCTCCGCTCCAGCGGGGTTGCCCATCTCGAGCAACTGGGAGGCGCGGAACACGTTCTCTGCGAAACCCTCACGACGCAGGTCGTTGAGCTCCTTGGTCACCATGGCGGGGCTCTTGCCCGACAGAGCTGCCTGCTGCTGAAGCAGGGGCTCGATACGGGAGTAGTGAATCTCGGCGACCTTCGGGTCCATGCGGTTGTAGGTCAGCCCTTCGCCTGGAGCGTATGCGCCAGAGCCATCGCGGTACTCGGTGTACTCCTTGGCGATCTGCGCGTTCAGATCCGTCATCTGCTTGTCGCGATCAAGAACCTGCTGCTCGCGCTTCATCTGCATGTCTTGCAGACCGCGACGCTTTTCAGCATCGGTCAGATCGGAGCCGATCTTGATCCCACGGACAAAGCCCTCACCAAGGGCTCCCAAACCTGCTGCAACTGACATGATTAACCTCGCAGTCCACGGTCCTGCTGATTCTTCAGCCCGACCTCGTTCATCTTGCTCAACCTCGCCAAGCCGAAGTGCTTGACCGCGCCTTCGTTCAGAACGAACTCGCCGTCGGACAGCATGGCTGGCACCTTGTCGTCACGAGGACCGCCAGGCCCTTCGACCTTGCCGCCATCGGCGAATCCGAATTTGTTGGCGACTGCGCCCCCCATCCTTCCAGCCAGCGTGGTGGGTCCAGCGCCGAGCATCATTCCGCCGATGCTGCCGACTGCGCCCAGAAGGGCGTTCCTGCCAGCCTGGTTGGCGTTGTACGAGGCAAGGCGGTTCTGGAAGTCCTGGTTGAGGATGTTGGCCTGGTTGTTGTAGCCCTGCATTGCAGAGCTGAAGCCAGAGCCCATCGTGGCGGTGCCCTGCTGGAACGTCTGGATACCCTGGCTTGAAGTGTTGCCGGTGTTCACGCCAGTAGCCGAGCTGCTGTTCAGGAAGTTGCCCACCGTGCCGGTGACGCCGCGACCACGATCAGCAACGCCAGCACGCAACGCAATGGCGCGGTCCTGGGTGTCGAAGGCTGCGCCAGTCTGAGCGCCAGCAGCGGCCAGAGCCTGGTCGGACATGAGCCTTGCGTTTTCCCTGGCAAATGCAGATGAGTTAGGGTTAACCCCATATCTAGCCAGTGAGCGAGCGTTCTGCTGCTGAGCGTTCGAGAACTGCTGGTTGACGTTGGCAGCGGCAATCCCCATGCGGCGATTGACGTTGGCATCGCCGTCGTAGTCCATCGCCTCCCGAGCAGCCTTCTGCTCGACCGGCATGTAGGTGTCCTTGTACAGATCCCACTGCTCGTCGGCGATGTTCTGCTGGCGATCCATGAGCCCGAGACCGCGAGTCTGAAGCTCCTCACGGAGCTCGAGGTCTCTCTGCATCATCGGACGCAGGTCGTTCTCGTAGGTCGTCTTATAGAAGTCGAACGAGTCTCTGGCTAGTTGAGCCTGCATTTGTGCGGCTTGGCCAACTGCCGGGTCGGGCGCTGGCGCTTTGCCGCCGCCCTCCAGAGTCATGCTGCCCTTCCATCCTCTCGGCTGGAACGCCCGTTCCGGGAGGAGGTCGAATTCAGTTGTGTGCCACCTAGACATAGCGACATCCCTCTTTCCACATCACGTATAAAACAATGTCCCCGCCATCGGAAGCAGCCCCCTTCAGGCATACCTCCTCACGGAAACCAAGATGCTCGCAAAGCCGACGAGATTCGGCGTTTCGGGCCTCTACGCTGGCACTGACGCGTTTGCACCCGAGATCAATGAACGGGTACTTGAACACTTCCTGCACAAACTCCATCGAGGCCTGACGCCCTGGCGCAATGGCAACGTGCATCCACACGTTTACGGTGTTGTATTCACCGTAGATGACTCCAGCGACCAGCTCCCCGCCTACCTCAATGCCAATGCCCTTCATGCCTTCGATTCGGGAGATCGGTGTGTACCGACTTACCAGCTCGAAGACACGGTCAGGGTCCGAGGTCAGCTTTGAGTTCAAGGTGATTCGTGGCTTGCCGCCTAAGTTGCGTTAATTCTAGGTGGTGGGCTTGGCTGCCGTGAGCCTTACGGGTTGAACAGCGGCTGCCTATCGGGGATCGCGCCAAGCTCAACCAACTTGTTGTACATGGCCCAGAACCTGTCCGGGTTGTTCTCGGGAATGACAAAGCCTGGGACCGGGAACTCCTGAGTCTGCTCACCCTCCAGGTCCAAGATGATCCGCTGCGATGGCAGGCCAACGTCGGTCGGCCTGAACTTGAATGAATTAGTCATAGTCACTCCTTACTCCGGTGATGCACGTCAATGCGCCTGTGTTGGCGCGGTCTGTCGTGTATGGGTACCTATTGTCTTTGGTGAGCAGCCCGTCGTAGGCCTCAGCGCTCAAGAAGAAAAGGGCTGGGGGTGTGTAGCCAGGCGGCAAAAATGCGCCCGTAAGCGTCTGCGAGTAACCAACAGTTTGGTACTGAATGACCTCTTTATAGAAGCCTGACTGGTGAAGCAGCCAATTGAACGAGGCGGATGAGTCGGCGTTGATCCTGGCTGTAGCTCGGTAGATAGCCCAATTTGTTGTCCTGACCTGTGCCGAGATAAACACAAGGGTTGTGACGTTCTGAAAGCCGCAAACCTCAACATTCTTGAAGCTGCATACCTGTTGATCTGTGAACCCGCATACAGTTACATAGGAACACGAGTCAACGAAACCACAGGAAAAGGCACCGGAGAACGGGTCGAAGGAGCAACTGAATACTGGAGTGCAGACGTACTGCGTAGTGCATCCGTAAACGGGCTGGATTTCGCAGACGTACTGAAGCGAAGAGGTGCAGATGTATTGCTGGGTTATGTCGACGATGGTGTCGACGTCGACCCATGCGAGCGACTCTGATTTCTCCGGTCGAACCGGCCCTCCGGTGTAGGCAACCATGTCCGTTCCTACAGATGAGGCCAAAGCCCCGCCTTCTGACAGGGTGCCAATGTTCCTGGCGTTCAGAATTTTCTTGTTGGTATCGAACACCGGCCCGCCGTTGGCGTCGTAAACCACCATGCCAACACCTGTTGTGGACGCCCCGGAAAGAGGTACAAAAACTTCGATCGGGCAACTTACGCTTGCCAGAACGGTGACCGTCCATGAACCAGACTGGCCCTCGATTGCCAATACACTGCCTGAATTGCCGCTGCCGCACTTCACAAACACGAGCGGGAAGTTGGACGTCGACACCGAGTACGTGTTGACGTTGCCGCTACGTGATGAGGGATTCACCTCTGCCACGAACTCGTAGGTCGGCGTGTCCGACGTTACAAGAAGAGAGCCGTCGTCGGCCCGGAACATAGCTCCAAAGTCAGCCATATCACCTCACAAAAACCAAGACGCTGACGACGACGTTGCCTCCGATCACCTGGACGGAAATCGTCTTAGACGCCGTCGAGAGAGAGGTTGTAATGGTAGGGAACACCGGGACCCTGTTGGGGGGAATGTTCTCCGCAGGCATCACGAACGACTTGACGTCAGTCGCAAACTCGAAGGCTGGAGATGAATAGGTATTGCTCGTCGTTCCACCAGAGTGAGTGAACTTGTCCACGTAAGACATCCCCGTGCTAGACGTCTTTAGGTAGCCGAGGTCAAACCCGTAACTCATGCAGCTAGGTCCCCGATCTTCACTCTGAGAATGCCGTTTGCATCGAACACCTTGATCACGCTGTTGGTGATCTGAAGCCGTGCGCCGGAAGCAGCACTCTTGACGTCGATAGTCCCCCTAAACGTCGCGCTGTTCAGCTCCATAGTGCCCGACTTGTTGATTTGCCAGCCTGAGGCTCCAGCAAGATAGTTTGTGGACTCAATCGTGTTGGCGATCTTGGCGCTGGTAATCGTTCCTTCGCCGATCCGGGCTGAGTCGAAAGTGCCAGTGCCGATTACAGCGGCGTCGATTTCGGCAATCTTGGCGTCGAACGATCCAGTCTCAATCCTGTCTGCACTCAAGAAGCCGACCGTGATCTTGGCCGCATCAAGGCCAGTTGCAATCTTCGCGTTTTCGATCTGGGCGTCGCCGATCTTCGCCGTCGTGATCGTGCCGTCACGAATAAATGCGGTGTCGATGTAGACGCCAGCAGGCACGCTTACGCCGTTGATGGTCGTCGGTGTAGCCTGGACCACAAACGGAAGACGTGGTGATGAAGTTACCCAGGCGCCGCTCTGGCGGTACCTCGTGACGTTCGGCGTGACACTGGTGTCCAGCCAAACGTACCCGTCGTACAGGTTCTGCGTTGGCGCGGTCGCTCTGGCAACAGAAGGGGGAGCAATGAAGAACTGGTCAGCTCGAACACCGAAGGAGCTCGTCGGTGTTGCGGTGTTCAGAGTCGACAGCAGACCGAAGCCGGAGACGTGCCCAGCGACATCAACCTTTACGCCGTACTTGGCGAACAGGCTGCCGGTCTCTGTGGCGCGAGTTGTGATCTCCTGCTGGATTGCGGCTGTATTGCCTGCGGCGGATGCCTGAATCGTCTGAAGCACAGACGACACGGAAACGTCCTGGTCAGTCCTGGCCTGAATCTCGGAACGAATGGCGGCTGAGTTTGCGCCGGTTGCGGCCGAAAGGTTGAGGAGCTGTGAGCTGAGGGCGCTTGAGGCACTCGAGCGGGCCAGCTCCTCGGTTTTGATAGCAGAACCGCTGGCACCAACGGCGGTGTTCAGGTTCGACACCAGGCCAGCAGAAGCTGAGTCTGCGCTTGCCCTAGTGAGCTGCTCCACCACCAGCGCCGAGTTCGAGTTACCGAACGTGGATGCCAGCGAGCTCGAGAAGCTGGCCGTCGCCTGGTCGGCGGTGACTCGCGCAACCTGCTCGGCAAGAAGGGCAGCGGCACCCTCGTCTGTCTTGGCTAGGGCGCGAGTGATCTGGGAAGAGAGTGCGCTGTCCTGGCTGGACCTGGTCTGCTGCTCGACCTGCAAAGAAGAGACGGTGGAGCCCAGGACGGACGTGAAGCCGGACACCTGGGATGCCAGCGAAAGATCGCGGTCGATTCTGACCAGCTGCTCAATCGAGATGGCGGCCGAGTTGGCCCCAGAGATCGCCGAGAAGCTGGAAACCTGCGACGCAATCGAAGAGTCCTGGCTGGCCCTGGCAATCTGCTCAACTTGCAGGCCTGCCGTGTTGCCGCCTGATGAGGCAGCAATCGTTGTCACCTGGGTCGACAGGGAGAGGTCTGCCGTAGACCGGACGCTTTGCTCCACCTGGAGTGAGGAGCGGCTGTCAGATAAGGCGGCAGCGAGGGAGACGGCCTGCGATGCAGATGCAGCATCCGCATCTGACCTGGCTTGCTGCTCAACCTGCAATGCCGCCCTGGAGCCTCCAGCAATTGCAGTTAGAGCCGATGCCTGGTCGGCGATGGCGGAGGACTGGGAGGCGCTTACCTGCCGCTCGAGGGCGATGCCAGCGGAGTTCGCTGACGAGATGGCTGAGAGGCCGGAGAGCTGAGATGCGGTCGACGTGTCCCCAGCGGCTCGCACTTTGGATTCGGCTACCACTGCGGCCTTGGCGTCACCAGTCGTCACGTACAGCACACTCAACGATGATGCTTGCGCCGAGTCTGCGGTAGATCGAGCAGTTGATTCCGTTTTGATTGCTGCGGCGTTGCTTGCGTTGATCGCAAAGAGCGCTTCGCTTGTCCTGGCGAAAGCCTGATCGGCAGTCACCCTGGATGTCTCTTCAGCCTTGACGGTAGCGATAAGCTCGCCGACGTCGCCAGCACTCGCCGCAGAGAGCAGGTCGATCTGCGTTTGAAGCGAGCCGGTCGCCGTGCTGATGGCGGACGTCCTTGAGTTGGCCTCATCGAGAATCGCGTCTGCTCTGGCCTGCGCCTCAAGGTCGATGGCTTCGGTGCGTGCGTCGGCCTCGGCCTGAATCGCGGTGGCTCGAGCTTGAGCCTCAGACGCAAGCCTGGCGGCGACGCTACCAGCAAGCGTTGAGGGGCCGTCAATCAGGTCGATCCGCTGGGCGAGATCGTTGTAGAGCTGACTTTCTGTGATTTGGCCCGTGAGGCTCGCAAGCACAAGGGCTGGGTCAGTGGCTGTTGTTGCGGCAGTGCCAAGCAGTGAGCTGTACGCCCCGGACACGTTCGCCAGGCTCACATGACGACCCCAGTAATAGGCGGTCGCTGATGTCCCGAGGCTGTCTGTGTAGAACCTGGTCGCTGAAGTGCCGATCAGGACAGCCTGGCTCAGCAGGTTGCTGGATGATCTCCAGATCTCGGTGTACGAGTGGTTCCGGTACTGCGGCGCATCCCACTGAAGAAGGACTGTGGCAAACGCGCCGGTCGCCGTGAAGTTCTCTGGAGCTGGCGGAGGGATACGATCTGCCGCCGGGTCATAACCATCCGGGCCTACGCCAACAGGAACGATTGGTGAAACCCTACGAACACCCGTGCGGATCTGCGGAATCTCGGCCAGACCAGCATCAGCCAGGTCGCGAAAAGTGACGTTGGCATCAAGCGGGTCCCCAACGACGCCCTCTCGGACGTCCAGGACCTGCTTGATTGCCTTTGCTACGTCGGTCAGGTTTGACGACGTAACCGCCGGGATGGCCGGTACGCGTGTCTCGCTCATGACCGATTACACGATGCGCTTGAAGGTGGCGGTACCGATGGTCACAGAGCTGCCAACAGAGGCAGACAAGGATGCGGTCGTGTTGGTCGTGCCAGCTACGGTTACCAGGTATTCCTCGGCGGAAGCTGCGCTCGGCTTAACGATGTCGCCAAGACCGAATGTCGTGAGCTGGGCGTAGGTGCTGACGTTTACCAGTGCGGTCAGGGTGGCAGTGTTGCTGGTCAGCGTGGCACCGGCCGTATCGGCGTTGGTCCAGGTGGGGGCCGAAGCGGCGGAGGTTCCTGCGGTAGTGACCAGGTACTCGCGCATCGAGGTAGCCGTCGGGCGGATGATCTGGCCAACCGTGTAGGCGGTGTTGATGGCGAAGTTCACGAACGTGGGGAACTTCGGGATCGTGCGGAAGGTGACCGTGCCGTCGGTGGTGGTGGCTCCATCGGTCAGGCTCCAGCTCGGCTCAGTGGACGAGTTCGCTGTAGTGCCAGCAACGGTGACCACAAACATCTTGCCGACCGCTGCGGCGAAACCGGCAGGAGGGGAGACTGATGCGACTCGTGCGCCGACAGCCAAAGCGGTGTTCTGCGGACGAGAGATGTAGCTCTCGACGTTGATGCTGGTGCCGGTGACAGACCAGTTGCCACGGCTGATCGCGCCGTTGGCGGCAATCGAGCCCGAGAGCAGCTCAGAGATGGACAGCGTGCCAGTGTTGCCTGCCGCTCCGCCAGCCAGGGTCAGGATGTTGGCATCCGTTTCCTCGGGGTAGCCGGGAACGTCGATGGTTGCGGTAAAGGTGACGGTGCGCGTAACGGTGGCGCGGCGAATACTCTTGGGCATGATGGCTCCTTAATTGACTTTAGCTTCGGCGGTCGATGTGGTGAGCATCGTCTGCGTGATCTTCGAGCTGCCAACCAGCTCGAGCTCCCAGTCAGTCGCCCTGAAGCCAGAGGGAAGGCGAAAGAGGTTGTTGTCTGTGACGGTCTTGGTCACCCTAAGTTGGCCGTCTGCGTACACACGCATTGTCACTGGGTATGACGAGGCAACGACCTGGCCGAAGCCCAGGTTCAATGGGTGGCCGAAGCGGAAGACCTTAGATCGCCAGGTGTAACTGAGCACCGAGCCCCTGTCGTACCTGACGATGTTTGTGCCTTGCGCCAGGTACAGGGTGTCTGCCCTGGAGTCGTAGTGCATCGCCGTGATGGCGGAAGCGCTGTTAATGCTCGAGGTGGTGAACTTGGCCCCAGCGCCGCTGAAGTCGAAGATCAGCACGCCTCGCGTTCCGTCGAGCATCTGGTAGGTGGCGAAGTACCTGTTCTCGTGGCTGACGGCCTTGATGCTCGATGGGTTGTACGAGCGCCATTGATCAGGGGTAAGCAAGCCCTTGGTGACGATGTCGATGCCGGAGGAGCTGATGACCACTAGGCCGTCCGGTGATGCGTAGTAGACCGCGTTTCCAGTCTCGACGATCGAATCCACAGACACGCAAGCCTGTGGCAGGGATAGCTTCTCGAAGCTCATCGCTGCCGGGTCTACGCCAGACAGGATGTACGGGAAGGAGTTGGTCAGAAACGCCGCAGACTGACCGAATGTGCCGACGCCGACGATCGGATAGTCGGACGTGTACTGGTGCGGCCAGGCGTGAGGAAGGTTCGGCTCGGAGGCGTACGCCGTGTTCTCCACGAAGCCGACCGCGATCCCGTTGGCCATCATCTTTAGGCCTCGCAGACCGGCGGGCGGGGCGACCCAGTCGGTGGACGGAAGCAGCTCACCCAGCAGACTCTGGTCGTATTCGCCGGTCTGGCTGACGGTGGCCACCGGGACCTCCCTCCAGAACTGGAACTCAGCGTTCGAGCCAACGGTCGACGAGAGGTAAATGCGCTTAGTGACGATGTTGTACGGACCGCTCGGTGCGACAGACATCGTAGAGATGGTGATGTCATCCTTCGGGTCAATCGTTCCAACGCTGGCGGCGGGCGACGGCGGCCCCTCCTCGCCGTAAGCCGAGACGTAGGTGTAGACGGCCGTGAGCGTCACGGACTTTGCCGCCTCGTTAGGGATGGTGCCGCCAACCGTGGGCTTGCTAATGGGGGCAGGGATGCCCAGGTTGTAGCTGGCACCTGGGTAGCTGCTGCCGGACAGGATTAGTTCGCCTGGAGCGTACTTGGGCTGGACGCCATCAGACCAGTACAGCATCCCGTACTGGTTGTTGGTGATAGGGGAGCGCATGACGTCTGTGCGGTTCAGGAACTCGAGCCAGTGCTCGGTCTCGACACTGGAGTTGCCGTACCGGTAGATCGTCTTGGGAGCTGACTTGGTCAGCGCCTTGAGAGCGGTTGTGCCGTTGAGAGGCGCAAGCGCACCGCTAAGTAGCTTTACGTTGTTTGCCGTCTGGGCCGCACCCTGGTCGAGCAAGACCGGGTCGGTTGAGGGATTAAGGCCGTCGAAGGCGCTAATGACTGCGGTCGGCATCAGCTCACCACAAAACTTTCCGCGCCCAGTAGTTGGCGCTGAACGGGTCGTTCTTGGTCAGCTCACCGCTCTTGTTGCGGATGCCGCCAGATCGAGCCAGGTAGTTCTTACGGCGACCATCGTCCTTGTGCTGGGTGTAGTCCTCCATGCCACGCAGGCCGAAGCGAACCAGCTTGACCTCGTCGCCCTTCTTGGCGAGGACCATCTTCTTTTCCTTGGCCCCGGAAGGCGCGCTCTTGGGCTTGTTGAAGCCGTCGAACTCGTGGCCTCGGTAGACCAGCTTGCCGCCTTCACGCTTGACGTTGGATGCTTTCATGGTGTCCTCGCTTGACCGGAATTATCCGTGGGAGGCTGACAGAACCTGCATCGCCTCCTGGGTGTGCTTGATCCGGTCGGCCAGGCCGATCTCGCCGCCGTTGATGCGCCTAGTCAGGGCCTTCCAGTCACCGGAGTCAGCGATCTGGTTGCAGCCCTTGGTTGACCAGAACCAACCGGCGCTCTGTGCGGCGTACTCAGGTGTGCGCACGAGGTCAGGCTTCATCACGAAGTCCACGCCCATCGCTTTACTGAAGTGATAGAAGTTGTCGTGGCCGGTGAGCTGCACCCAGCCGGAGCCTCGGAAGCGCCAGCCGTCGTCTGACGCCTCATCTCGGTTGCCCATCCGGTTGGCGTACACCTTGTTGGCAATCTTGCGCGGGTTGCGGTGGTATGGCTGGGCCAGCTCGATCGAAGGAAAGCGCTTAGGCCAGATCTTCATCAGGCGGTCGGCGGCGTAGTTCAGGTTCTCCTCGAGCACCTTGAAGTTTCCAGACTCGTGTCCGCACTGGCCGATGAAAGCGGCTTGCTGGCGCATGGTGGTGATACCCCACCTATCGAAGGTGCCGTTTAAGGCTTGGGCGAGCTCTGGATTGATCTTCAGCTTCTGGAGCTGTTCAGTGGTTACTGCCATTGAGCTGCTCCCTTACTGAGTTGTAGGCGTCGATGCACGCGTTGAGCTGGTTGATTGCCCGGTCGCCGTCGGCGACGATTTGGGCGATGGCGAGGAGGGTTGCTCGCTCGGCATCAGGACCTGGGTCAGCCTGTCGGTCAGATTGGCTGGCTGTTTCGAGATTGACGGCGGCAGGGGCGGGACTTGCGGGGGCTTGTACGCAACTGGGGGCGGGGAGGCGCACCCGGCCAGTACGGATAGCGCGATCAAGGGCGGAAGACTTTTGATCGAGAGCATGGTTGACCTCTTCAAGTTTTGTGGCGTGGGTGTTGATCTGATCGCTTAGGCGCTGTTCTGTCTGCCGAGCCTCTTCATTCTTTCTGGCGATCTCGGCTTGCATCTCAACGTCGCGTTTGGTCCAGCCCTCATCGAAGCCGAACCGGTAGATGCCGAAGATCACCAAGAGGGTGATCAGGACGGCGATGCCAAGTCTTTGAATGCTCATGCCTCACTCCTGGCAGCAGCGCGCTCCTGCGCAATCTCCTCAGCCTCCGGCGGGATATGGCTAGCCGGTGTGGCGGGCGGGGGAGGCGGCACCCAGGACTCGTCGAGCTCGGGGTTCTGGTAGCCCATCCAGTTCCAGTCAGGAGTTACCGGATGGGCTGGCGGCTTTGGGGGCTCACCCCCCGCTGCCGGAGCTGGCGCTGGCGGTGTCGGTGTTGGCGCGATGGCCTTGGCGATTGCGCCAGTGGCACGCTTAGACATGACGCCACCGATCCCGCCGACGATGAGCAGGACGATGTCGTTAAGCATCTTGGTGTACGCCTGGTCGATGGGTGCCATCGACTTAATCGGCTGGGTGACGAACGTCACCGAGTACAGCATGGAGACTACGATGAAGCAGAGGATCAAGGTCACCGTGATGACAACAAAGCCCCAGATTCGGACTTCAATGTCGTCAGCGGTTAGGTGCTGCTTCGGATGCGGGTTGAGTATTTTGAACGGCATTGATTTGCTTCTCCAGAATTGGCGCGACTAAGTACTCGGGACACATCTGCGTGAACAGACACTTCGGCTTCTGACACTCTGCCTTGGCGAAGTTGTCGGGGTTCTGGCAGAAATACCGGTACCTGTCTTCACAACCTGTTAACAGCAAGATCATCAATATTGCGGCGAGCTTCATTGTTTCATCCCATACATCACGAGGTAGACGCCGAAGCCCACGAGAACGAAGATGACAACGATGCCGCCGACAACAATCAAAATCTCGAAGAGTTCTTCCTGTTCCTGCTTAGCCCGAAGCGCCCGGTCACGAGCGAGTTGCGCATCAATCTTGTCCTGCTTATCCATCTCGGCCACGCGGACCATGATGGAGTTCCACACGTCCATGTTATTTGGGAAGAACAGTCCTTTGACCTGCTCCTCAAAGTCGCGCTGGGCCTTGAGGTCGAGCTCGATCTGAACGGCTTGCCCCATGTTGGAGCCGCCCTTCTTTTTGGCGACCTTCAGCGCTTTGGTGACTTCGTGCTTTTGCTCGAAGTATCTGCCCAGCAGAGGCCCGAGGCTTCGTACGTCGTCCGCAGTCTTGGACGCCTCCTTGATCATGGACACCGTCTTTTGTACGGCGGCCATAGCTGCAAGGGCCATCGTGATCGGCTCCATGCTGCGCTCCTTACTTCACACGGAAGTTCTGCCAAGTAATGCCAATGGCAGTGATGGCGCCTCCAACCCATAGGATGGGTTTTGCCAGCCTGCCTAGCCACTCGAGCACGGTGAATGCGCCTTGAGCAGCACCAAACGCTGCAACGACGTTCTCGGTTGCTCTGTCAATCTTGTCGACCTTATGCTCAACGGCTAAAAGCCGGTCGTAGATTTCTCGGTGTGATACATCAATCTCGTCCATAGGTAATGCTCTTGGTGTGTTCAGGGGGACCGGTTGCTGGAATGAAATGTTGCTGGCATTGACAACCCCATTTGGAAACATTTTAGGTGGCGGTCATGAATGACCGTGGCTCGTGATGGCAATACGACGGCCCGGCGAGCTTGGGTTGCTTAGGGTGTCGCCGCGCACAGCCCCGGCAACTCTTACGGGGTTTACTCCGTTCGGGATCATTGCTGGGTCAAGAATCTCTGACTGATCAGCCGTGCGGAGTGCGTGAATGCAGTAGGCAACCGTTCCGTCTTCAAGCGCTTCAAGCTCATGAACATGATCTTTATGGATGTAGATCATGTGCGGCGCCGCGAAGAGCGAGACCTGGCCGCTGACCGTTACCTTGAGCTTGCCTTTGGCCAGCAGCGTCAAGTGATCAAACTGGTGAACGTGCCCAACCTCAATGTCTCCAACCTTCTCAAACACCATCATGCGGCTGAACAGGTTGGCCACGCAGCCAATGGCAATCTCCGGGGCGCTCATGCCTTACCCTCCAAGACCAGCTGCCTGTAGTTGGAAGGCTTCGTGATGTCGGCGTACCCGCGCTCAATGAAGGCGTTGGGATAGAACCTCCGAATCAAGTTCTCCTGCATGGGGCCAACAGTCGGCCCCTTCCAAGCGGCAGCAACGGTGCAGGGCTCTCTGTGCTTCCATTGCTGGAACGCAACCAGAGGAAATCCAAGCTGTCGAGAATACTGTGACCCAGTGCTCCCATGAGCCTGGCCGTCCAGCAAGGTTTCAGACAACCTTCCCCAAGTAGGTGAAGATTCAAATGGGCCTGTCCGTGGAGAGTACGTTCCCTCGATCCGCATCTTGATGACTTCAACGCCAGGGTGCTCGTGAGCCTGCAAGTTTGGATTCGGGTGAATCAAATACAGCTCAACTTGAAATCTCCCTCTCCTGAAAACGCACATCGAGGTTGCATCATCAGACAGGAAAATCTCCGCTCCATCTGGCGGGAGAAACGGCATGCCAACGCCGCACCACCAATGAGCAAATTCCCGAACGTCATCCCAGGTTTCCGGGATGCTGGTCAGATCAATTATTGGCTTGGCGTACTCAAACATCTTTGGGGTCAAAACGAACAGGGTTGATCAAAGGCATGTGCCAAGCCTCAAACAGCAGGTTCTGTTCGGCTTGCTGCATTGCTTGTTCGTGGACTGCAACCAGACCATCGACCCAAGGCTGACCGCCTTCATGAGCTGCAACCCAATCCAAAACCTGTTGAGCCTCTAGCTCAGCAATGTTGATGAATGTCGATGGGTTCGGGGCAGCCAGGTCAGTTTGACCCCGCGCAAACACCTTGGCGCCGTTGCGCTTGAGCACGCACACCCAATGCACTCGAGCAATCGAATTGGGCGTGCCCTCGTACTGACGCACGTAAAGGCGCTCAATGTAAAACTTGTGCTCGATTCCATTCATGGTTTTTCTGCTCCGTAGAAGTTGCGCATTGAAATGGGGCCGCTGGTGGGTATGACTCCGTTGGCTGAAACCAGGGTTGTCAAAACGCGATACACGTAGTTCCACACATAACCTGAGCCGCCGTATCCACTATCGTTAGCAGCAACATCACCCTTGAAATACGTGTAACCGCCCGTTGTGTATGAGGTCATGGTCGGTGACCAGCCGGACGATTGAGGAACAATGTTCGCCCCGCCCCAGTACAACTCAAAATAGCCGCTGTCTGTAGACAGCCAATGAGTTGAGTTCTGGGAGTAACTTCGAATGTAAGAGCTGTTGCGGTAATAGTCCCCAAGCGACGGGCTGGCTACCCCACCAAACAGGGTTTTTATGTTGTTAAGTGAGATCGCGCCGGATGACTGAAGAGCTGGCACTTATTTCTCCAGCAACTTCTCAATCAGCAGCTCAAGACGCTCGATGCGCGCACGAAGCTCAAGATTGTTTTTGGCCAGCTCGATTGCAGAAACCAGGGCCGCATTACCGTAAGCCAGCGACAGGGTTTTGTCGGAATCAGATCCAGTCATGACGACTTCAGGAAGAAGCTTCTGCCAGTCCTGGGCTGACGCGCCTGCCTGGCGCTCGTTGGTGTCGACGCGAATGTAGATGCCGCTCTTGACGGCGGCTAGGCGCTCGACAAAATCAGCGGGCAGCGCGGCCCAATCTTTCTTCAGGCGTTCATCCGAGTACGCGGTGACGTTGCCTTGGGCAATAAAGTTTCCGTTCGCCCCATCAAACTGCCAAAGGGCCAAGGACGCCCCAGCGCTGTTGATGTGGTGAATGCAGAAGTTGCCCGGATTCGCGGCACTGGTAGTTAAATGCCCGAGGCTGTACTGACCTGCGTATCCGCCTGTGTACTCGTAGTACATCGAGAACCCCGGCCCGTACGAACTTCCCGTATGGTTTACCGTTGCTCTGAATGGCGCGTAGCGGCCCCACATCGCGGAAAAACCACCTCCTGTGGTTGCCGCATTAAAAGCTGCGGTGGTGGTGCTGCCGCTGGTGACCCCGTTTAATGTGCCGGTCAGCGTGCCGCCAGTCAGCGCAAGTCGCTCGGCCTTCAGGTCATTAAGCATCGCCCTCGTGATCCGAATCTCAACGATGTCGTTTACGGAGAATGCGCGACCCGTGGTGCCGTCTTGCCCACGAACGACGGTGAATGTGTCGGTGGCTCGAGCGGTGACCCGCACGACCTCGAGGTTGCCAGCCGAGTCCATTAGCGTGGCGTAGAACACGTCGCCGCCAGAGATGGCCGGGAACAATGCGCCAGTGCCCGAGGTCACCGAAAAGCTGGTGGCGGTGTTCGTGATCGAGGCGGAGAGCCTCGAGGCTGCATTGTTTGCGTACAAGACTGGCATTACGCTACCCGTTTCATCTCAATCGTTTCCAGCTCAGCAACAACGCTGATCTGGCCGCTGGCCTCGGAGGACAGCGAGAAGTCGCCCACAGCTTCGGCGCTCAGGCCAATGAGTCCGGCGATAGGAGCCGCCAAGAGCTGCTGCACTTCGGCCTGCACGTCGATCCGTTCAGCGACTGCGGAAGCAGACAGGCCTTGGACAAAAGCAACTGCCGTCACACCGTTGTAGATGTAGAGGCGGCGCAGATTCCCCTGCGTGACCACCGTAGCCAGCGAGTAGCCGTCGGCGTTCTTGGTGATGTGAAGCGTCGTGCTACTGAGAGCAAACGACCCCGACATCCCGGACATGCTGACCGTGACGGCAAGCTGCCCAACAAGGGTCGAGACCTTATCCCCCGCGCCAGAAATGTTCTTGGACACCGCTACAGCAGCGGCCGGAATAGACACTGAGCAGATGACAGACGCCGCAATCTGCTTTTGAATTCCGAGCAGCGCAGATGTGGTTGCGCCGGTTGAGCCAACGAAGGCAACACTCTTGGTTACCGAGGCCACGCCAGAGGTCTGCGCTGTCGCCAACGCAGCAATCGACATTGACTTGATAACTCTGGCGGCGGATGCGGTGGAGGCGACTGCTTGGGCTGTAATGCCCAGAGACTTAGTAATGCTTGCTGGCGCAGAGGCAACGGTCATCGTTGCGGAGCCAGCAAAGCTCATGTTCTTCGAGACAGCAGCCTGCACGACTGGAGTCACAGTCGCAGAGCCGCCAGCGGCAATCGACTTCTCGATGTCAGCCGCGCTGGATGTTGAGGCGACTGCGTCGGCGTTAACCGCCATCAGCTTGGTGACGGCAGCGGAAGACGATGTCGAGGCGACTGCGTTCCCGGCAAAGGCGATGTTCTTGACGATCAGAGCCGAACCCGCTGTTTGCGCAACAGCGTTCACGCCAAGTGCAGCAAGCGGGTTAATCAGGCTCGCCAGACCGGAGGTCGATGCGGTGGCGCTCGCGGCAGCGGCAGACACCTTGGAGACATTCGAGCTAGCAGTGGTTGTGGCTGTTGTGCTGCCGACAAATGCAAGCACCTTCGACAGACCGGCGGAGCCGACAGTGACACCGCTCGTCGAGGCTGATCCAGACTGCCTACTGGTCTTGCTGAGCGCGACGGAAGGCGTTGCTACGACAGAGGCTGCGGCGGCAACAACATAGTTGACTCTGAAGACTCCAGACGCTATCGCGACGACAGACGCTCCGGCGGACTGCGTGCTGGTCTTCGAGACTGCACCCGACACCGCTGCGGAAACGGAGGCCGAACCGGATTGGCGGGAGGTCTTGCTGACTGCCGCAGAAGCTGCCGCTGCCACGGACATGGACGCAGCAAGATTCGCGGTTTTGCCGACCGCGCCAGACACGCTCGCCGACGCAGAGATGGCGGCAGACTGCCAGGAGGTCTTTGCGGCCGCGCCAGCCACAGAAGCTGTGACAGTCGGGGCAGATCCCAGCTTGAAGCCCAGAGACACGTTCGCGGCAACGGTTGCTGCGACTGTTTGGCTCGAAGCGATCTTGTAGCCAACAATGAAGTTGGCCACGGTGCCGACAGAAGCGTTCCCGGCGACGGCAAGTCTCTTGGTGAGAGATGCCGATGCGACCGGGCTTGCAGCGCCTGTGATTACTCCCGCAGCGCGGGCTGTCTTCGAGATGGCGGCAGAAGTCGCTGCGGTGGCGGTGATTGCCCCTGCGAGCTGCTGAAGCGTCCCAGACCGCCCGTTCAGGACGAGCTGGTTAAGCTGTGACGCATTCAGCAACATCGCAGACCCAAGCGATTAAGCGAAGGTGATCGACAGGGACGCAGCGGGGAACGTCACCGTGTCAGCCTGGTTGATCGTCTTGGAGATGGTGAGCGCACCCCAGAACAGCAGGTTGCCTGCGCTCGCGGCGTCGTAGATGCCAAAGTGAGTCACCGCGCCCCAGTTAGCGGAGGGCGTAGGGAACGTGATGGCAGCGTTGTTGCTGGTCTGACCACCGGAACCGGTCGAGGCAACGGTGCTACCGGCCGACTGAGTGCCAGCCCAGTTGGCCAGCGACGATGTCACGGCCACACGGGCGTAAGAGCCACCAGTGACCTCGGTGCCACCACCGGAATCAGAGGGCGCTGCGGTCAACAGACCGACGTGCAGGGTGGTGGTCGTGGGCGCGGCCTGGCCACGGAAGAGCTGGTCGATGATCTTGTTTTCGAGAAAGTCGGACATTGCGGACATGGTTTACTCCTTATGCAAACTGGGAACGGACGTTGAACTTGAGGACCTCATAGACGGTCTGAAGCTGACCATCGAAATCCACCTCGACTTCGCCCTCGTAGGGGCCTGGCTCAACGTCGAGTACGCCTGGGCCGAAGTTGAATCGGACCTGACCGCCAGTGCCACCGCTCACCTTTTCACAGGTGATCGTTGACAGGACTGTGCTGCTGCCCGATGCGCGAAAGCGCACGCGAACAACAATCTCTGAATCAGACAAGTTGATCGCCGCGCCGGTCGACGGGTCGGTCAATGTCAGCTTGATGTACGGCAGGTTGTCGCCCTGCACGAGATTGATTTTGGCCATCAGATCTTCCTCATCTTCACGCTCAGGCTCGAGCGCACATGGCCACGAGAGGCTCGCTGCCTGGCGACGTTGATCGCCTGGTCGAAAAAGCCCTTGTTGATCACAGCCATATCTGGGTTCGTGTACGCCTTGCCAACGCTCACCTGAAGGCGATACGCAGCGCCCTGACCAATAGCCTCGGCGTAGTCCTCGAAGACCTCGTCCTCGATAGTGGTCGAGGCCCTGGTGGGCTTGAGCGCAATGCGCATCGTCAGACCATTGCGGTACTGTCGATCTGGCAGGGGCCACACAGAGATCGTGCGAGCGTCCTTCTGGAGGTACGCCGTGGGCGTGCTGCCGCGAGCCTGGTATGAACTGAAGAGCCGGTTGTAGACGGCGGGGTCGTTCACGAAGTCAGGAGCCAGCGGGGTGATCTCGCGGTTGTCGAGCCACGCCTTCTGCACCTTGACGACCAGGTAACCAGTCGGTGGCTCGAGGTCGTAGTCGACGATGTTCTGACTGATCGTCACCGGATCGTGATCGCGGGTGAGGATTAAGCTCTTCTCGCAGAACTCGATGCAGGTATTGCGAATCGCCTGGACGACCAGCGGCTCAGGAGCGCCGATCACCTCTGGCATGACGTACGGGAAGAAGTCTTCATAGGACGCCATCAGACGCCTCCAATCTGCTGGGCCGGTGCGCTAGGCTGGTCGCCAGGCCGGTTCATCGCCGGAGCGAACGCGTTGTCCGCCATGGTCTTGTCGCCGAGCATTCCGTTGAAGAGCGCCAGGTAACTGGCTGCGAGCTCTGCGTTGCCTGCGAACTCCGTGTCTCGAGCGTAGGACTTGTAGAGCACGAACACGACCAGGTGCTCCATGTACTCATCACGCAGGCCGATCGTGTCGCTGGTCTGGGACACGTTGCCAATGACGGCAGAGACCTTTGCCTGGATCCTTGCGCCAGTGTTGGCGGGCGGGTAGACCTCGAATCGCCGTGCGGTTCTTGGATCGAAGATGTAGTGCTTGATCGTGGATGACTTGGCTCCAGCTCGCCAGTTGGGGCTGAAGGCATCGAGGACGGTGTTGTCCACCAGGGTGACAGCACGGCCCTGGGCGTCGTCCACGCCGAGGTTGCAGACGATGTCGATCAGGCGGTAGGCGGAGTCAGGAATCGTTTGGAGCGCGCCAGCCACCAAGGTCAAGGGGGATAGGATGGTGTTGGCGTCAGGCCGCTTGATCAGGACCATGCGGCAGGCATCGTTGATGTAGCTGATCAGGTCAGAGTTCGACCAGCGATATGCGGCTGCATCACTGTCGTTGAGTACCGGTCGTACGCGGCCAAGGATGTCGGAGACGATCATGGAGCACCTGATGTTCGTGAGCTGGGCTTACGTCCCAGCTTGGTGACCTGTCTGCGAAACACTGCCTTGGCGACCTCGAGGTCTGTTTCCGGCTCATCCGCGCTGGTGTTGACAGGATTCTCACTGGTGTTTTCTAGCTCGGAAGCCTGGACTGGGGTGGGGTCGTAGACCTCCATGTCGTCACGGGAGGCCAGGTTTTCCGTCCACACGTAGATGTGGCCGGTTGTCTTTTGCTTGAGAAGTTTTTTCATGGCGCCAAAAAATAAAAAAGGGGAGGGGAGTTACCCCCTCCCCCTCACGGGTTAACGTGGATTACTTGGACACGTAGCCGTGGACCAAGGCTTCAGGCTTGGTCACCTTGTAGCCGTACACGTTCAGGCCGCGCATGATGTTGCCGAACGTGGACTGCGAGCGCAGGGTTTCCACGTTGGTGATCTGCGAAGCGAACGAGATGGCATCGCGGGTACCGGCCATGATGTTCCAGGCCGACTTGTCAGCAGCGCCGCCAGTGCCGCCAGAAGCACCATCGCTACCCAGGTCGGTGACCTTGGACAGGTTGTTGCTGATGTAGACGGTGAAGCGGTCGATCATGCCGATCTTGCCGTTACGCAGAGGCGTGACGGAGTCACCGGTCAGGTAGGCTTGCTTCAGATCAGAGTTCTTGATCATCGAAGCCATCCAGGCGGGGATCACCATCCAGCGACCGTCTTCAGGCGTGTTCTGCTCGTCCAGGACCTGGCCCATGTCCAGGATCATGTCCAGGATGTTGGCCTTGGTCAGGGCGCGAGGAGCGCCAGCGGCACCCAAGTTGATGTCGCCAGAGATCGCGCCAGCGGTGGCGCCCTTGTTGGCGGCAGCGGCGTCTGCGTACACAGAGCCCAGAACGTCGCCGTCGATGGCGATCTTCATCTGCTGACTTGCGTCGTTGGTGAAGATGTCCATCAGCTTGATGTCGGCCTGGACTTCGTCCACGTCGTCCAGGACGACCTGGAAGTACTTGCCCTTGTCGATGCTCAGCTCCAGAGGAGTGCTGTTAGGAACCTGGGAAGTCAGGTTCATACCCTTCTGGTAGTTGCTGATGTTGATCGTTGGGATGGTGCGGATGAAGACCTTGTCGCCTTGGCCCTTGATTTCGCCTTCCCAATCGTTGTTGGTGATTTCGCCCAGGACGGTGCTCTTGTAGAACTTGACCTGGAGCTTGCCGGACCAGACTTCGGGGATGAAGCCATTGGCACCAGCGTATGCGTCAGTGCCGCTACCGGCGCCGTAGTAGTTACCGTTTACTGCGAGAGACATGATGTCACCTTAAAACTTGGTGGCCGCTTACCGCACTCGTTGTTCGCGGATCGCAGCCTGGATTTCTGCATCAATGGCAGCAGCTTGTTCTTCGGTGTACTGCCCACGGCGATCAGCTGCGTAGAACGCGGCGATCTCGGCACGAGCCCAGAGCTTCTTGCCTTTCGGCGCTTCTGGCGTGCGAGTAGCCTCGGGGGCTACCTGGGACTCCAACGAAGTCGAGCTTGCTGCCGACTTATCTTGCTGAACCCTCTTGAACGCACTGAAGAATCTGGCAACACGATCTGCATCGCGCTTCTCCTCAGCCTGCGACAGAATGTCTTGGCGTTGCATGCCGGTGAGGTCATCGACTTCACCTAGCCAGGTGTGGAACTCGGGGTCGTCGTTGATGACACGCCAGTCGGGGACTGCCATGCCGAGACGATCGTAGAAGCTGACCTCGACGTTTGCCGTCGCGGTACCGCTCAACTGCTCGAGCTTCCTGCGGAGTTCTGATATCTCGCCGTCCTTGACCTGCACCTCTTCACGAGCTGCGCGGCGGATAAGGTCGACCAGTGGTTCACCGAACTCGCTCACCTCTTCAGGCTTGACCAACTTCTCTTGGGGAGTAGTCAGCTTCGCCTTCAACGCCTCCACTTCTTCGGTCAGGCTATTCAACTTGCCATCACGCTCTTTGATCGCGGCATGCAGTCGCGGGACCTCGGCGTTGTACTTGCCACTCAGAGTCTTGAACCGGGCCTCCCACTTGTCATCTCCCTCGGCCGGAGGGGTGTTCTGGGGTGCCGGAGCATGAGCTTCCGGTGGTGCCGAAATACCGCCCGAAGACTCCGTGCTGGGAGGCGTCGGGTCACCAGGAGGAGTTACACCTTCTGGTTGTGTCTGCTGCGGCTGGCGAGCCTGTTGCAGTCGTTGAAGAGCTTCTTCTGCCTTTCTTTCCGCCTCAATGACGGCGCGTGGTAGGTTCAATTCAAACTCCTTGAGCCTTCACTTCCTGCTGGGAGCCACTTAGGGTTTTCCCTTACGGTCGATTCGGTGTTCTCGGTGCCCACGCTATCCGCCGTAGGTCCTGCGGTTTGCCCCGACGGGGCGAATTACTTCATCTTGTAGAGCGTGTCCCTGGCCGATCGCTTCTTCTCGAGAAGCTCATCGAGCACTTGGGATGCCCCTTGATGCCACCTGGTCTGAACTTCATCCCTGGTGAGATCGTTCTGCTTTCGGAGATCAGAAAGAGACTCATCGAGCCACTTGCAGATCTCCTCGAAATCGTTGTTGCCCTCCAAGGAGGACAGCGCTGCGACAACTCTAGCTGGTGGTTTCAGCAGCATTAGGACTTTTTCTTACCGTAGTCCTGAGGGCTACGAACCCCAGGACCGAGCGTGCCGCACGGCAGGTTGGGAGCGGGGCAGGGCTTAGGGCCTTGTTCTTTGATGTGCTTGGACATGGCTCGCCTCAGCACTTCTTGGCGCCACGCACCATGCCGCCGTCTTTGTACTTCTTGACCATGCCACCGTCCTTGAGCTTGACCGGAGCGGCTTTCTTGCCGTGCATCTTGGCCTCGTGCTCTTTGACCTTCTTGGTGGCGACCTTGCTCATCATCTCTTTGGCTTGCTTCATGTGAACCTCATTGCATTAGGTTGGCTTCTGCGCCCCCGGCGGGATTACCGGCTGCGTCAAGTGTGACCGGTGCTTGCGGCGCCTGGCCCTGGCCACCCATGGCCTGAGCCTGCTGCATCATCTGCTCGGCCATCTGCTGCTCCTGGCGGAACTCGAGCTGCTCGGTCGTGGGAACGAGCTTGTCGGTGTCCATCTGGAGCGTCTTGGCAACCTCGCGCAGGAGGTAGGCACGCCCAGTCGGGCCGATGATCTGGAGGTCGACCGGGTTGGCGGTCGCTTGCAGGAACTCGTTGCGGCGAATCTGGAGCTGCTCCTTGGCAACCAGGCCCATCGCACCCTTGGCGATGACTTTGAAGTCACCCTTGCAGGACATGTCCGAGTCGTAAACCATGTTGTGGACGTAGAGCCTGTCGACCAACGCGGACACCACGTTGTCGATGGAGGCGATCGCCGCCTTGATGCCCTTGGCTGCGTTGTCCATCAACATGCTCAGGCCAGACGCCGTGCGACCGACGCCGCCGCCAGAGGTGTTGCCGTAGACGTAGTTCGGGATGCCGGTGACTTCATCGGCCTGACGGCTGAAGTACTGGTACACGTTCATCAGGGCTTCAGCGTTCATGTTCGGCTGGAAGAACCTGACGGCTGGCTGACCGCCACCAGTCCGGTCAGACGTGGTCTGCCAGATCTTCCAGGGGTACATCGAGGTCACGTCCTCGCCGTCGGGCAGACGGTCCACACTGATCTCGGCCTGCGGGCCTGAAGCGATACCCATGTTGTTCGCCAAGCTGCGGGCTGCGGCGTTGCACAGGGTCTGCGTGTCGCGCATCTGCTCGGGCAGTGCGGTGCCCCAGAAGCTGCCAGGGATTGGAACCCACTGGGCGATCTCGTAGGGGCGAGCGCCGAGTGGATCGGGGTTGAGGATGGCCTTGATCACGAATGGGCCGATGACCCAGACGTTGGCCTCGTACTCCTTGTACCGCTCGAGCTTCTTGCCCTTGTAGCCCCAGTCCATGAGCATCTTGCCGCTGACGCTGCCCCAGTACTCGACGGCTTCGATCACGTCCTTGGTGTACAGGCGGGCGTGCGGCTTGCCCTCGAGGCGGTCGCGCTCCTGGTCGCCCATGAGCCACTGGCGAAAGCCTGAGTCGCCGAATCGCTCGAGCACCTGGTCGATGTCGTCGTTGCTGTAGCCAGGCGTGCCCTTCATGGAGTCGAGTGCTGCGCGGGTGAGGCGGTGGCGCTCGATGAAGTAGCCGTCGTGGATCGTGCTTGAGTTGGGTGAGGGGAAGGCGTCGTGCGGGGAGACGCGCTCAACCTTGCGCACGAAGTCGGTCATGATCACCGGCTTGAAGCCAGGACCCCACTTCATCACCTTCTTGCGGCGGATCACCGGACCCTTGAGGATCGCGGTGGGGTAGGTCACGAAGTCGTCCACGAACTCGCGGAACGCTGTGTTGAATTGACCCTGGTTGAGCTGGTCCTCGATCTTGTTCTCCATGCGGAAGGCTTTGAGCTTTGCCTCCTCCCGCATCTTGTCCATGATCTCGTCCTGGACCTGCTCCATGCGAACACGGAAGGCTTCAGGGTGAACCTGGCCACCGGCCTGCACGAACGCCTCCATCTCCAGGCGCACCAGGTCGACGACGCCAGCAGCGATCTCGGGCGGCAGCTCGGGCTCCTTGGCCGGATCGAGCTGGAAGGCGCGACGCCCGCCGCTGATCATCACGTCGTTGATCCAGTTGGAAGCAGCCCTGGACTTGACGTCGGTGATGCGCATGTAGATGTCTGAGCCGCCGGTCCTGGCGATGTCCATCGCCTTGTCCGGGTCGTAGACGCCGCGACGCTGACGCTCGCACTGAAGCAGACGCTCGGTGATCTCTGTCTTGGCGAACTTGGCTCGGCTCCACGCCTCATTGACGTGCGCCGCAAGCTCGGTGCCGATCGTGTCGATCAGTTGATTTTTCTCGTCGACGAGAACCTCGACTTCGACGGGTGGCTCAGCCGCCACCATTGCAAGTCCCATTTTCATGTCCAGCCCCTATTGGATGCGTTGACGACCTGGCGTGCCCGGATGGGACGAAGGCCGTTGCGCACCCGCATGCACAAATACTGAAGAGCGTCGTGAGGGTGCGAGAAAGCATCCTTCACGGGGCGGTCCCTGTATCGTGCCGAGCCGGATGTCTTCATCCGCTCATACCGGTAGCGACCATTGAATCCTTTGCGCAGAGTCGTGCATCTCGGGTCCAGCAGCAGAGCTGGTCCTCCGTCGATCATCCGCGTGAGGAAGTACGCCACCGATTCTCGCCGGGGTATCCAGTCGTTGGTATCGGCGGGTTCGGTGGGTATGCCGCACTCGTTCAATTCCATGAAGCAAGTGCGAGTGTCTGTCTGGGCGCGGATCGCACCAGCGGGGTCGCCGTCGCTGAACCGGGCAAAGCCGTTGTAGCGGTTGGTGAGGATCGGGCGCACCACGTCTGAGGCGAACTCCCGGATACCCATGTCCTCGCTGATGATCTCTTCGAGGATGTGCAGCCTGCCGTTGGGCATCTGCTGGGCGATGATGCACGCCGGGGTAAGCCCGAAGTCCCAGCCCAAGATGATGGGCAGGCCACGCACCGGCTCGAGCTCTTTATCGCTGACGTGAATCCGGTCGTTCCATTCGGGGAAGACAGGCTTGCCGTCTGAGGTCGTGCCGTAGTTGCCCAGCAGGAAGACGTTGATCCAGGTGTCTTGTTTGCCGCCGAGCTGCTGGAGGTAGTAGCCGTGCCCGTTGGGCAGGTTGTCCACGTTCTCGGCGTCGGGGTTGGGCTTGTAGTCCTCTTCGCCGTGATCGAAGTACAGGCCACCTGGTTGGCGGAAGAACTGCCAGCCCTTGGGTGTATCGACCTCGGCGATCTGGTAGTACCAGTGGTCGTCGTCTGGCGGGTTGGTGTCGATGATGACGCCGCACCAGGAGGGACCGCCCTTGAGTTTGGAGGGGTAGCGGCCGACACGCTGGGTACACATGTCGAAGACCGCCTTGGGAATCTCTGAGCCCTCGTTGATCCAGGCTCCGCTCAACTCAAGGGATCGCAGCTTGCCGGTGTCGAGCTCGGAGTCGAGCGCCAGGAAGATGACCTCGAGCTCCATCGAAGTGCCGTCGCCGATGTCGTCGATGCGCATGAAGCTGGTGATGGGCGTGTCCCAGCGGATGGGCGCCACGTTCTGCGGGAACCAGGTCTGCCACGTCTTGATGGTCGTGGACTTCAGTTCGGGGTACGTGTTTCGTATGACTGCCCATCTGGACCGACGTACACCGTCAAGCCAGGGTCGCTGGGCAAGAGCACGCATGACGATTTCAGAGCAGCAGGCAGATGACTTGCCGCTACCAACAGGCCCCATGAGACCTCGAACGAAGCTGGAGTCCTGATGAAATTCGGAAGCGACAGGGCCAGGCGGATAGTAGGTGACCGCCTCTTCTGCATTTGCTACCGCCTCGCTCATTCAGCCTTAGGCTTGACGCCTGTGTTCAGGTTGAACGTGATGCCCTGTGAGCCGGTCTCGATCTTCACGTCGGACAGGTTGGGCAGGCTCTTGTCCATGAGGACCTTGATCGCCTGGACCTGCTGCGTGCTTAGGTCGGTCTTGCCCATGGCGCAATCGGTGAGTCGATTGATCAGCAGGCTGACCTGGATTTTCTTTCGCACATCCTCTTGATGTGTCTTGCGCATTCTCGCTGCCATATCAACCTCTATGCTTTCGTTGGTGGCTTTGCGGGAATTGTGGCTGGTGGTTTGGCGGAGCCTGAAGGAATCGAACCCTCACCTGTCGCCAAGTGGCCGGGGGTTCAAACCCCGTTTGTGCCCTGCACGCCAGGCTCCGCGTCTGGTGCCCCTGGTAGGAATTGAACCCACGACCTTCCGCTTACAAGGCGGCTGCTCTGCCAACTGAGCTACAAGGGCTTGGCACCCCGCGAGGGACTCGAACCCCCATCTTCGGTTTTGGAGACCGACGTCCTGCCATTGGACGAGCGAGATACGTCTGGCTCCGAGGGCTGGGATCGAACCAGCGACCAATTGGTTAACAGCCAACTGCACTACCGCTGTGCTACCTCGGAAAATCGTCGGGGGTTGATGGTGGTGGGGGTGGAAGGATTTGAACCTTCTCGACTCTTGGTCAACGGGTTTACAGTCCGCCGCGCCTCACCATCTGCGCCGCACCCCCAGGCAGGGGGTTCAATACGACGAGGGTGTCGTATTACGCCAAGAGTTTGAATTGGTCTGGGTGGCAGGATTTGAACCTGCGGCCTCCGCCTTCCAAGGGCGGCCGTCTACCGGGCTGACATTACACCCAGAGAAAGTCGGTCGTGGAAGGGAAGCGAGTTGCATGGCGGCAATTATATACAGACCTTAGGGGGTTTAGCCCGTGGCGATAAACCAGGGTAAACCCTATATATGGGACCCCTTACGGGGGTCAGTCGGCGTGGTCACCAGGGAGGAAAGGAAGACTCCACGGAGAAACTCCCGGCCCACGCTGCGGAGGTTACGTCCCCACCAACCGCTGGGGTTTTCTCATGGCGAGACCTCAGTTTGACTGGGGTTTGATCCACCGCGCAAAGCGCAAATCAAGATCAAACTTCGAGAACTGGCACAGTCTTTGCTGTATTAAGATATACATAGGATACCGGTATCCTTATATACCGGTATCCCTTAGAAAATAACTAAAAGAATGCGTAAGCATTCTGGTTTTCTAATCATTGGTTATCCGCATAGCGGTATAAGGATACCGGTAGTAACCACCTTAATCTGGTTACCTATGGCTGGATACCGGTATCCACCGCTCACATCACAGCTTGACCACGCTTGACGTGCTCGGCTGCGCCAGCAAAGGCGTACAGCAGCTGCTTGGCCAGCTTCATCAGGTCTTCCTGACCGCCGAACTCACGCAGATCGAGCTCGGTCTCGAACGCATGAGGCTCACCGTAGACCAGAACGGTCCCGTGAACCTTCACGAACCAGGGTGCATAGACGAACTGAGTCGTCTCCTCGACGTTCACTTCCCGCAATGGGTCGAATTGACGCAGGAAAGCCTGCACTTCAGGGGCTTTGAGCATGGGTTTCTCCGGTTGATGTTCCAAAAAGGATTCTGACCGGGGTTCCTTTAGGCCCCCCAGGGTCGTTTTCCTGGGTCCACTGGGGGGTAGGTACCACCCACCCCAAGAAAACGCAGCCAAGGCCTGAAATAAGCGTCCTGGCTATGCCTTCGGCTGGGATTAGGGCTTGGGGTTGTGAAAGGCGGGTCTCGCACGAGTGATCCTATACGTGCTGGAGTCCTCATACCCCCCGTACTCCGCTCCGGCTGGCCATAGGCCCCCTCCCTCCACCACCTTCCGGCCTGTACAGACCGGTAATCAGTAGTAACCCTATGTGAATCAATGGGTTATCTACTGTCTGTGTACTTAATCGTCTGTTGTCTACCTTTCTTTGGGAGAAAGGTAGCCACCTTCCTTGGGTTATTGGTGATGAAAATGTATGGAATCCAGCTCCCGTGTGGGTTGATCTATGACATTCCTCCTACCAATAACCCCAACCCCTTGATTTAGAAAGCAAATCGCCATGAAACCACCCATTGCAAAAACCTATCTCGACTACGTTTCCTATTGCCGTAGCCGAGGTCTCAAACCCATGCCTCTCATCAGCTTCAATCAGCTCCTCAAAGCTGGTTACAACCCCTTCACAACCTCCTGGAGTTAATAAATGTACGCAACCATCGCAACCCTCTTCACCGTATTAACCGTTCCAGCCATGTATCTCGGTCTACTGGTAGTCAAGACCTATGACCTGAGGTTTGAGCTGTTCTGCCTTCCCATCTTCCTGTGCTTGGCCATCGCTTGCTGGGCTGTCGCCAGGATGGATGACGTCTCCCGCTGAGCCTAAATCTGTCTGGCTCTCCTTTGGAGAGAGCCAGCCAGCTTTCTCTTGTGTTTGTTTAATTAACCCTTGTTTGTCTTGAAAGGACACTCTCATGTTTTTCACCACCAAATCCCTGAACGCCAACGGTCCCACTCCCAAGCAAGTGGAGTGGTTTGCTCGCCGCAACATGGTTGCTCCGGCTACCCGTGAGGAAGCGAGCTCGTTGATCGCCGCTGAGATCGCCAAGCAGGAGACCGCTCCCGCTCCCGAGAAGGTTCTCGGTGCTGCGTACATGCTCGGCGTTGGCCTGGGCTGGTGCGGCAAGGAATTGCCCGGCGCTGGCATTCGAGAGGCGATGACCCAGGTCAAGATCCTCGAGCAGGTTCAAGCCATCCAGCGAGCCATGCTGGACGACAGCAAGTCTCAGGACGACGTCGACGCCGCAGTGAAGATGCTGATGGCAACGTGCCTGGAACGACTGGCCAAGCAGATGCCGGTCGAGCGCCGTGTGGTGGGCATGCAGCCCGCAGCGCACGCAGAACCAGCTCCGTACTGAGCAGGTTGACCGGAACAGGGGGTGGCTACGGTCACCCCCTTTTCTTTTCTCGGGAGCTACTCCCAATTCGATATTTACACGAGGCTGACATGACAACCGACACCATCACCCTTCAGCAAGAGCTCGAACAGTTCATCGGCACTGAGAAGTACCACTACAACCCGCTGTACCGCTGGCTCAAATACACCGACGGCGTGAAGTACTTCGCCGAGAACGCAGGCGGCGGAGCCTACTGGTTCCTCGACATCATCGGCACCGAGCTGCGCAGCCTGGCGCACTTCCGCAGTTTCCTGGTCATCGAGCTGGGCGTCCACACCAACCAGTCAGCCGACATTGTCGTGACTGACGGCGATGACTCCGAGCTGTGGGCCAAGGTCATCAGCGCAACCGACTGCCCGACAGGCAACTGGCGCTTCTTCCTTCAGGGAGACGTCTTGATGCTGACCTCGGAGTATTGACCATGAGCCTGTCCCCACAGCAGGCCTTCATGCTCAAGATGTTCGCCGATGGGTGGGGATTCAAGATGTACAACGACAAGCCGGGGTCTTGGAACACCTACTGGTCTCTGCGTCGGCGCGGACTGCTCAGCGCAGGCAAGACAGTCAAAACATCAACCAACCTCATCGCCAAGGACAGGCTCACCGACAAGGGGAGAAAGGCCTTGGCCAAGTACATGGAGAAGCAGAAAGGAAAAACCAATGGGTCGAATGAAGAAGCTCTACGAGCTGACCGCCGAACAGGACAAGCCGTTCCTGTACTTCATGCAGCGCACGACTGACCTAACCGCCGCGTGCGAGAAGGCGCTCGACAAGATTCGTCAAGCCGAGTTCCTGCTCGGCGACTTCCTGGCCAACGCCGAGTTCACGCCGTATGAAGGCGAGGACATCGAGGCTGCTCGCCAATTCCTCAACGAAGCAATCGAACTACTGGAGGGACCGAATGCTCGTCCGACTGGACTTTAGGCTGGGAACGCCGACGCCCAGCAACATGTTTGGCCGACCGTTGATCAGCACGCCGGTTACCAGGTCAACCAGCCCTGAGTACAAGGGCCGAACCCATCCGCCGTGCAGCGACTGCGGCGCCGATGCCAACCAGATGATCACCGAACGCAACCACAACACCTGGTTCTGGTGCGGCGTCTGCGAGGTGGGCGGATGAACGAGCTCGCCAGAGGCCTGGCCCCAGCGCCAGCAACAGCGGCCGAGAAAGCGGCCAAGACTACCGAGCGCATGAAGACTGAGACGATCCACGCTCAGGCCATGCAGCTCGAGTACATGCGACTGCGTCTGATCTCCCTGGAGGAAGAGGTCAAGCAGCTCACCAAAGAGAATCGCAGCCTGGGCTTCAAGCTAAAGGCTGCACAACGCCACATTGAACAACGAGGAGAAACACATGGGTCTTGATATGTACGCTTACACGATCCCAGCCAATCGGCTCGGTGACAAGCAGGTCGATCTTAACGACCAGGTATTCGAGGATGGCAAGGCAAGAGAAGGCGTCGACACAGACTTCGCCTACTGGCGCAAGTTCAACAACCTGCACCAGTGGATGGCCGACCTGTACTACAAGAAGGGCGGCGGCTCTGAGTCGTTCAACTGCACCACGCTCAGGCTCATGCCAGCCGACCTGGACAGACTATGGGATGAGGCGGGAAACCTGAAGCCCAGGTCTGGATTCTTCTGGGGTGACGAGGATGAGATGACTCCAGAGTCCACCCAAGAGGTCCGGGACTTCGTTACCAAAGCACGAGCAGCCATCGCCGAAGGCAAGGCAGTCGTGTACGACTCTTGGTGGTGATCATGGGCTGGGTCATCGGCATCTCGGCGATCTGCGCCTGGTTCACGCACATCTTCTTCTGCTTCAGCACAGCCTCATGGCTGCTGCTGTTGGCCGGGGCGATCTTCTTCCCGATCGGCATCATCCACGGCGTCTACTTATGGTTCACATGACCATACACAATCCATGACAGCGCCCCTTCGGGGGCGTTTTCATTTAAGCGAAGCACTCCCATTTCAATATTTACGCAAGAGATAATCGAATGAAGACAAACGCTTTGCGCCATGTGCGCCAACTATTCAACAACCCTCACATCCCGGCGAATCACAACCGCTCATACCAGCGTCAATGGGTGCGTCAGATTCGCTTGCTCGGTGACAGGTGGTTGCTCGCCAAACCAATCGAAAGGGGAACAGGCAATGCTTCCTTATGACTACGCCAGATGCCACGCATCGCTGCCTGATCAGAACTGCAAGCGATGCCAGCGCTGGGCCAAGCACCCAGATCAGACCTGGGGTGAGCGCACGCCGCAGCATGAGTGCGTCAACTCGCTCGACGAGAACTGCCAATACATCCCGATCGACCGGGAGGACGGCAAGTGAGCAAGCGTGCGTACAGGGCGATCGTCCTGGCCGCACTGCCAGGCAGCAACGCTGATGTCAGGGCCAGGACAGGTCTCAGTCTGGCCACTGTCTCTCGATGGTTCACAGACCTGCGTACCGCAGACGAGATTCATCTTCACCACAAGGAAGTGCATCCAAACGGTGGACCGATGGTTTCTGTCTTCCACCCTGGACCTGCGCCAGCTGGCTTCAAGCCAAAGATTCCCAAGCTGCTAAACGACATCGGCCGCACTCGAAGGTACAGGCGCAACGCTCGTGCGTCGGGTGAATGGGAAGACATCAAGGCAAGACGCAGAGCGGCGTATCACGCAAACAAAAAACCAAGACGCGACGCGCTGACGTCCGCGCTTTTCGGAGTAACACCATGAGTCAATGCCAACACCGCTGGGAACCCGTGGAGGGTCAGCCACTTTACAAGTGCTCTCGGTGCGGCGCGTTTATGAGGATCATCAAATGAACTGCTGTGACGAATACGGCAACTGCCGACAAGGCAGGGAATGCCCGGTGCGAAAGCAACTGGAGGAAGAAAAGCCAACCCCTGCTGACGGGCAATTGGTGTGGGCTCTGTTGGGATTCATTGTCCTGATGCTTGGCCTGATGACGTTGAGGAGTTGCTTATGACTTGGTGGATGTACCTCATCGGCACCGCTCACACGCTTGTCTACGTGTGGGCTTTCTGGAGAAGAAACAAATGAGCAAAGAAGACGCGATCAAACTGATCAAGCTGCTGTCCGCGCTGGAGTCGTGGGCATTCAGCACCAAGACACCGCTGCCCGACTACCTGCATGAGGACCTGTGCGTTGCAGTGGAGAAGCTGGAGAAAATTGTGCTGGAGAACCGTGGTGCGCAAACGCAGTAAGTACAAACCAAAAGGCGTGCGCCTGGACAACATGAGCTGGATCAAGTCGGGAATGCAGAAGGCTGCCGACGTCGAGAACGGATCAATCATCACCCGCACCAGGATCAGAAACCACATCGCCATTGACTCTCTGCGCAAGGGCGAGGCCAACAAGGACGACATGGACGCCATCATCAATGCGTTCAACGTCACCGAAGCGCTAGCCATCAAAGGCCTGGGCGAGGACTACAGAAGCGAGATCAAGGCGGGCCAAGACGCTCTGTACAGCGTCGGCGTGCGCTCGTCCAAGGTTGGCAAGTTTGTTCTGTCAGGACCTGAGCTGACAGCAATCAACCAGACGATGGAAATTCACGACGCCCAGCTCGACATCTGCACGATCAATCAACTTGAGTCGGCACTCGACTACGTGTGGAGTCAGATCAGGATGAAGAAGGCCCGGAGGATTCCAGTGCCTGCTTGAATCAACTGAGTGTCTTCCCTCCTGTTGGAGGAGGGAAGCCCCTCTTGCTGTTTGTATGTAGAACTGTTTGCACATTTCGTGACCCGCCAATCGGCGGGTTTTTTATTGTCCAAACACGGAAGGTTTATGAAGAACTATCCATACCTTGAACGCCTGGCCACACAAACCTACACGGCCAAGTCAAAGTTCGCACATCAAGTTGCCAAGCGAGCACTCGAAGGAGGTGACGTCGACCAGCTCTTCGACATCTGCAAGTTCGTCGGCATCAAGTCCATTGTTCTCACCATCATGGGGGAGGAAGAGGGCTGCATGATGCTGCACCTCAAGCTCTGGCTTGATCGCTACTCCGCCTGGGAAGTCGGCGACTTCAGCGACTGGATCAGCCGGTACGACAGCGCCGACGACTCAGACGATTGCATCGACCTCCTGAAAGACAGGGACATCATCACCCGCTGCGATGACTGCGGTGAGTGGGAGCTGGTGCGTGAGGTGCGGTCCTACTACAACAACGAGGACGCGCAGATCTGCCGCAGCTGCATCGACGACAGCTACCGCTGGTCCGATTACTACGACATGTACGTCTACTCGGACAGCTCACGCGACGCGCTCGACCAATACGGCAACCGCTGCGTGATCCACGAGGACGACGACGACTTCCAGTTCGACGACGACGACGACGAGTACCACCACGTCGACTACAGCCCGTCAGCTCGTGTCATCGGCAACTACCACAGCAGCAAGGGATCGCAGCGTCCGCAGATCAGCGACTGGACCAAGATGAAGAAGCGCTACCTCGGCGTCGAGCTCGAGGTGGAGGTGCGGGATAACGAGCGTGGCGAGAAGGCTCTGGCGCTACACAAGCTGATCAACGACGAGCAGTTCGGAGCCAAGGTGTTCTTCGAGAACGACGGCTCTCTGAGCAACGGCTTCGAGATCATCAGCCAGCCGATGGGCCTGGACAAGCACCGTGATCTTTGGGCCTGGCTCAAGGACAAGAACGCCGTCCGCAGCCTGCGCTCGCACAACACCACGACATGCGGACTGCACGTTCACGTCAGCAAGGATGGGTTGTCCAAGTTGCAGATCGCCAAGATCGTGTCGTTCATCAACGACCCGGACAACGAGGACCTGGTCCGCGCTGTCGCACGTCGGTACGCCGAGGGCTATTGCCGCATCAAGAGCAAGAAGATCGGCCGATCAGCACAGTCCGATGACCGGTACGAGGCAGTGAACATCACGCCGCGCAAGACCATCGAGTTCCGCATCTTCAAGGGCAGCCTCAAGTACGAATCGGTCATGGCTGCGATCCAGTTCTCGAACGCTCTCGTCGAGTTCTGCGGTCGCTCAACCACGTCGATCCGCGAACTCAAGGCCGACAAGTTTCTCGAGTTCATCCGCTCCGACGAGTCCGGCGACACCGACATGCTCGTCCCGTATCTCGAGAACCGTCTCGAAACCGCCTGATCAAACATTCAACCAAGGAAATATCAACATGTGTCTTCTCGTACAACAAACCACCCAATCCACATTCAGCGATGAGTTTCTCGCCGACGTCTACAACAAGAACCAGGACGGCCTGGGCGTCATGTATGCCGACGGCGACAAGATGCACATCTTCAAGTGCCTGCCCGCCAACGCGCAGGAGTTCGTCGACTTCTACCGCAAGCACGCCGAAGGCAAGAACTGCGTGTGGCACGCACGCATGCAGACGCACGGCGACATCGACTTCGACAACTGCCATCCCTACAAGGTGACGGACGACGTCTGGCTGGCGCACAACGGCATCCTGTCCACCGGCAACGCCGCAGACAAAGCCAAGTCCGACACCTGGCACTTCATCCAGAACTTCATCCGTCCGGCGCTCATCGGCAACCCCGAGCTGCTGACCGACGTCGACTGGCAGAAGTTCGTGGGCGAGCTCATCGGCCGCAGCAACAAGTTCGCACTGGTGCGTGCAGACGGAGCCGTCGTGGTGATCAACGCGCAAGCTGGCGTCAACTACCAGAACGCCTGGCTGTCCAACACCTACGCCTGGTCGTACCACAAGTTCACCGGCACGCAAGGCGGCGGCTACACCAACATGTACTCAGGCTACGGCGGATACCGCAGCCGCTTCCAGGACGACGACTACGAGGACTACTACAGCACCTGGCGCACCGGCACGACCGAGGCCAAGGGTTCGTACATCCCGGATAGCAAGGACACCAAGTCCTCGCACAGGGGCCTGCCGAAGCAGACGTTCACCGCATCACAGATCAGCCCGTACGTTCGCGCAGCACACAACCAATGGTCGCGTCGCGGCGTAGAGGGTGTCGAGCAGTGGGTGTTCGACGCACCGCACAAGGCGGCAGCTCTGCTGTCGTACTGGTACGACGACGTCGATGACGTCGAGGACCTGGTCGAGGACTTCCCCGAGACCGCAGCCGAGTGGATCGCCGACTTGTTCGCTTCCGACTCCATCGCCCCCAGCCTCATCAACTAAGCACGGGAGGCAGATGGACGATTGGAAAGAGCACGTCAAGCTGGAGATCACGGACGCGTCGACAGACACGTTCCGCCTTCTCCAGATTCAGGTAGCCATCTCAGACATGAAGGAGATCGACCTCATCCCAAACACGATACACACCGAACTCACAACCCTCATTCAAACAGTCAACGATGCCAGCAATCAAGGCGATACCTCGCAATGAGGTAGAGCTGGAGTACATGCTGGTGTGCAAGGACGGCTCACGCTCGCGTGGGCCTTCCATCGAAGTTGCACGTCAGCGCATCCAGCGCGTCACTCACTCGCCCGTGATGATGTCTCTCAGGATTCACCCAGAGACAACCATCACCAGCAATGGATACATCCAGTACCCGGACGGCTACCCACCCGAGGAAGTGGGAATCAGGAAAGGAAAGGAGTGGACCGCCATCAACTAGAAGTTCGGCGGTTGATCAAGGGACTCGGGCTCAGGCTCGAGTCCACCGATCAATCAGGCGGACACATCAAGTGCGTCATCCGAAAGGACGACGTGATTCACAAAGTCATCTTCCCGGTGTCGCCGAGCGACCAGAGGTGGAAGAAAAACATGATGTCGTATCTCAGAAAGACTTTTCAGTTATGAGCTCCACAGAACCAACCAAGCCAAGAAAACGCAAGTCCTCGCCGCGCCGCAAGGTATCGCCGCAAGAACGCATGACCATCATCCAGCTCTGGACGTCAGGCCAGGGCAAGGTGCAAGAGATCGCCGATGCAATGCGTCGTCCAACCTCGACCATCTACAACGTGCTCATGAGCGCCGGTCTCTGGCCTGGGTACGATGACTACGCTAAGGCTGGCACGACTCCAGACCGGAACAAGGACACGCCCGGTCTGGCCAGAAAGCAGCCCAAGCCAGTGATCAAGATCGTCAAGGACAAGCCGCCGAAGATAGTGATGCCCGAGCCGACCCCGGTCGAGGCCGGAACCATCACCATGATTCGTGGTCCGAAGCGCAGCCTGTGGCAGCGCATCAAGGACTTCTTCCAGTAAAGAGTGGGGGCTATGCCCCCATTTCTTTTTTTTAACCTCGGGGGCCAAGTCGATATTTACACGACCGCCCAAATGAAAAGCCCCTGGACGCAATGCCAGGGGCCTATGTTGCAGCTCACCGCATTTGGGTGGAGGCTCATGCCTCAACGCTTCATGCCGCGATCTTATGTGGTGTTGCGTTGCTTTGTAAAGCGGCGAGGACAAGCCGCTCCCGCACCAGGGTGGCAAATGCCTTGAGCGACAGCTCAATGGTGAAGTCCACATCCTCATCCCAGTCCTCTTCCATCATGAATCCCCACGGGATTCGCACACGCCACGAGCAGAAGTCTTCCCGGTACGCCAGCACTGGCTCGGCGTCGACACGCCTCGCTTGATCCACGGCCTGCGCCCAAAACCTGACGATGTCCCCCTCCTTGATTACCTTGTACCGTTTGATCTCGATGGCAAAGCCATCCAGCCCAACGATGTCGTGACCACCCTTGCGGGTCTGCTCCAGGTTGCGCTTCATCGGCTCGAGTAGCGCATCCCCCAGGAACTCGCTCAACTCCTTGATGAAGCTTCTTTCGGCCTGGGCGCCTTTCGCCCTGCTGTTGATCTTTCCCATTACTTACCCTTCTTTGCTTTGCTGCTCTTGCTGAGTCGAGACGAGAACTCCGCCATCAACTCTTGCGCCACTGCCTGAATGGCGTACGCCTCTTGCTCTCGGCCGGGTGATGACTCGCCGTAGTAATCGCAGTATTCCTGCCAGATGTGAACCGCCTCGTGTACCAGCAGGCCAGCTATCTCGATGGGGTTTCGCTCTTCCCATCCACTCAAACAGACGATGCAAGCCAATCCCTTGGCGGAGACCAGGTGGTGCGCTGTTGCATCCGCCTGGCTGGTCTTAATCCAAGGCGAGATCGGCTCACAGTTCATGTGCTTCATCGCCTGCTTGTATTCGCGGTCACTCAAGCACAAGGTCAGGTGTGGCCCAGGCGCAGAGATTCTTCGGTCCAACCACTTCATTACTTGCTTTCAAATACCAGTCGACGCATGTCTTCCAGGTGATGTTTCATTGATTCGATCTGGCCTGCTGTGCCGATCGACTGCGATGGCCTGCACCCCGCCTGCCACAGCTCATCCATCAAAGACTGCGCTGCACCGAACGGGATGCTCATACAAGGCGAGACCGTCTGGCCAGACTCGATGACACGCATGGTCAGTGGCTCGGCGACAGAGAAGCCGCCATCGTCTTGCTTGACGCCAATGCGCAGCGAGATGGCATCGCTCCAGATTTCCCGCTGTGCCGAGAACTTCCACTGCTCGTTCATGACACGTCCTTCCTCACGCCGTTGATCGCGATTTGCAGAGTGATGCCATCGAGTCCGATGTCGCGCACCTCATAGACCCTGGCAACGATGTCGTTGCAGGCCTCCTCGATGACAGCGTCGATCTCCTGATTCACCACCTCGTTCAGGCGCTTGCGCAGGTCGGCCTTGATGACTTGCCTGAGGTTGGCCTCGACCAATGGAGCCACTGCTGTGTACTTCAATGTGATGCTCATGGTCAGGCTCCGTATGCGCGGCGCTCCGCACGCTCGTTCGCACTCTTGGTGCGGTACAACTCGATCTGAAGTTCGACTGCCTTGAGGTGGTAGCGAACCTTCTCCTCCTCATACACCGCCTGCTTGAGGTCATCGAGCAGCTTGATGTACGTGGGGTGGGCATAGGCCTCACGCTCTTGACCGGACGTGGTCGTGATCTTCTTCTCGCGCTCGGCGTCCTTCATGAGCATGGCCAGGCAGGACTTCTTGTAGTCCTCGAGGTGGCCACGCGCAGCGCGGGCGGGTGCGTACCTGTCTGCAAGCTGGCGGTACAACTCCAGCATTTCTTCGATGTCCATCATTCGATCCTTTCTATGCGGCCATCACGGTAGTAGTGCCAGTTGCCGATGCGGCTCGGGTACGCAAGGAAGTCCTGCGATCCTGGGCGCAATGGGCGCTGTTTGTTGTCCCGCTCGGGGACGTAGTTAGGGAGCAGCATCTTGGTGTTCTTGAGACTCTTTGATTCAGGATTGAAGCCAGAGACAGGGCCGAGCTCTTCGAGCTTTGCCTTGCCTGACTTGGTGATTGCCCATGCGCTTTGAACGCTGCGCACGTAGCCACTGGCCACGAGGCGGGACATGTACTCGCCATCGAATCGGCTGATGCTGTTGATCGCGCCGACGACTAGCTTGAGTTCCTTGCTGCTCTTCTCGCCGAAGGACAGCGCGTACAGGATGCGATGCGACCCTGCGTTACGTACGACTTTGCCGATGCTCATGACTTGCCTCGCCTTCCCTCGGCAGAAAGCGCGGCCATCGCGCCAGTAGGGCGGGTTGCCTTCAGACGCCAGCACTTGCCGCATACCCATTTGCTTCGGCTGATCTGTACGCCGTCGTCGATTGGCCTGCGCTCTTCGCAACGCGAGCAGTTAGCTGAGTAGCCACTGATGTCTCGCATGCCAGGCATGGTGATGTCGTTCTCGATCATTCGCCCATCACCTTTCCCGCCTTGCTCAGATCGTCGGCTTTGGAGATCAGGTCGTACGTGCTGCGCTGAATCCGATCGGCGTCCGCAATCGCCTCTGCGATCTGCTCCTTGCTGAACTGAGTGCAGCGGGTGTAGTAGGTCATGATCTGCGCAACCATGCTCATCTGCGCTTTGGAGATGCCCTGCGCCAGCTCTCTCGTCTCAGGCGTGGTGCTCTCGACAAAGATGTTGGTGACGTTCTCGATCTGATCGGCAAGGATGATCGAGTGAACCAGCCGTGCGTAGTTCTCGCCACGCACTGCGCGCAGTGTCTTGATCATTCCGATCGACTCTTCACGAATCGCTTGAGTGCTCTTGAAAAACTCTTCTGTCATTTGTTCACCCCGATAAGTCCTTTGATCCACATCTCTTGGTACGTCTTGCAGATAGCCGTGAGGATGTAGTCACGCTTGTCCACCTTGTTCATCTTGTTGCCCTGGTCGTACTCGGCGTGACACCGATAGCAGAGCCATGCGGCCATGCCGTCATGCGCCTTCTGCGCAAAGCCCTTGCCGTGCTCGCCAAGATTGCTGTGCGCCGCCACGACCGTGCCGTCATCAGCGCCACACATCACGCATCGCTGGTCCTTAGCCAGGTCAAGAAGCTTGCGGTTGCGATAAGTCATGCTCGCCCCCTTGCTCGGATGGCTGCGGCGCAGTCAAGCATGGTCGTCCGCTCAGCCTGGGCGATGCCTAGCTGGTCTGGCCACTCAGGTGTAAGCCCTTCACACACCTTTGCACACGCCTCACGCTCTGCTGCGGCGGCTGTCTCGACGATGTACATCAGGCTGTCGATGTCCTTGTCTGACCAGCCTGAAGCCCGCGCCATGCGGATGATGTCTTCGCGGGTCATGAGGCCTCCCGAGCATTGATGGCCTCGAGCAGCTCCTCGACTGTCTCGAACTCCTGCTTGGTGGGCACGAGCATGTAGGTCACTTTGCCGTTGCCCCACATCCCGGTCTTCTTGTTGCGAGGTGTGCTGACCTGCTTGCAGATCAGCTTGTCCTTGCTCATGTACTGACGTACGGCGTGGGTGTCGGCGCTGTAGCCAAACGTGTATTGCAGCGGAATGCTGCGCAGCTCTTCGAGTGTCATGCGTCACCCCCTGTTGGTGGGGAGTACGCCCCGTTGAACTCAGTGAAGCGGCCGGAGTGCGACTGCCATTGCAGGTACGCTGTGCCGCGCTTGCCAAGCCAGCGGCTACGAACCTTCTGGACGTGGACCTCGGTGGCCGCACGCGGGTTGCTGGTGTCCCGGTGGACGGCAATGATGTTGTCGGCCTTGTTGTAGAAGTGCGCCGAGCCTGAGACGGCGTAGCCATCGGGCACGGGGTACGTGCCGTCCTTATCCTTCATCAGCTTCGAGGGGTGCGCCACCAGCCAGATGTGGATCTGGTTGTCACGGGCGAACTTGCGCATCTGCGTGAGGAACAGCGAGACGTACTCGGTCTCACTCACCCCGTCCTTGCGCTTGGTGTGATCGAGCTCGTTGTACGGGTCGATGATCAGACCCTTCATGCCCTGCCTGCGGATCAGGACCTTAGCCTTAGCCAGCACGGAATCAAGGCTTGGCTCCTCGGGCATGATGAAGTGGAAGTGCTGGTTCATCCACTCCTTGGCGTCGGCGAACCTCACGCGATCCACCTGACCAGCCACGAGGCGAGAGCCCATGCGCTTCTCGATCAGCTTTGCGGCGTGCCACGAGATCGGCTGGTTCTCAGGTGAGCAGATGCCGAAGGTCCAGCCAGCGTTCTCTGCGATGTTCACCGCCATCGCGTCCAGCCACTCGGACTTGCCCATCGAGGGGATGCCTGTGACCAGGGTCCACTGACCAGGCGCTGGTTTGTACAGGCCGTTGACCGACTCCCATCCGGTCGGCTCGCCCTGGACCATGCCGAACTCGAGCATCTGGTCGATGTCGTCAGCAATGTCGTCGATCGAGAACACGCCTTCGACAGGGAAGGGCTTGGCATCCTCGATGCACTCGCGCAGACGTTGAGCGCCGTGCTTGACCAGCACCTCGTTGGCGTCTTTGCAGTCTTCGGGCCAGATCACCCGAAGGCACTTCTCCCTGCCCAGGCGGCGAGAGAGCTCGTCCTCGAGCTTGCGACCAGGCTCGTCAGAGTCAACTGCGAGCACCCATTGCTTGACGGCGTCGAGTCGCTCGTCGTCAAGGAACTCGAACTTCTTGTCGAAGTTGGTGGCCCTTACCTCGGGCGCCCCATCAGGCACGCTGATGCAGTGCTGGAACCCCGCGACCTCGAGGGACAGGGCGTCCATCTCACCCTCGCAGATGATGGTCTGCTGGGTCGAGATGTCGTCGTACTTGTAGAGGATCTTCTCTGCGCCAGCGACCTGGCGGAAGTTCTTCTGCGCGTCCCGGTACTTGATGTTCACGACCTCGCCGCCCTTGTAGTAGGGGAAGGCAATCGCCGTGACCTCGTCCTCGATCTGAGGCATCCAGACCCGCTCCATGCTCACGCGGTTGCGGACCAGCACCTCAGTGGTGACGCCGCGCTTGGTGAACCACTCGTGAGCCTTCTCGCTCAGGCTGGCCGGACGGAACTCGGGCTTGGGGTAGACGCGACGTGAGGGTGGGGCAGAGCGGTTGATGACGCCGCTGCCCAGACCACCGGACCAGCCGCAGTGATGGCAGTGCCAGATGCCCTTGAGCGTGTTGACGTTCAAGCAGGGGTAGCTCTGCTTCTTTCGGGTGTGCGAGCACTGCGGGCAGGTCGTCTTGACCTCCTCGCCAGTCCGACCCTTCAGGTCAATTCCGAAATCCTGAAAAGTTTTCATTGTTCTCCGTGAGTAAAAGCGTTGCTGTATGTAGCGATAGCGAGCAGCTATAGAGCTGTGTGTGCTTCGCCGCTTGTCTGCGTACCGCCGACCTATTTGTTACGCTTCGCTGCGTGACTTAGAACAATCTAAGCAAACACCTCGGCGCTCAAAAAAACGTAGACGAATCAGTGGGTTGAATTATCTGCGACGAAATTTACTTTGCCATAGGGGTATACCCTAAAGCAACAGCGTTGCATTTACAGCTACACTACAACCCACAAAACGCGGCGACTGTCCAATTCAATTTGGCTATCGCCAATTTTCAACCAGTCTCACGGAGAACCCATGAAAGAAATCGCCTCGGCGTTGGTTCGTGCGCAAAAAGCGTTCGGTCCAGCCCTCAAACAGAGCGCCAACCCGCACTTCAAGAGCCGCTATGCGGACCTCGCCACATGTGTTGAGGCCGTCATCGACGCGCTCAACGACAACGGCCTGGCCCTGATCCAGCAGACCCATGAGTGCGACAACGGCGTGATCGTGGAGACCACGTTCATCCACGAAAGCGGCGAGACCTTCAGCGCCGGAAAGCTGCACGTCCCTTCGTCTAAGCACGACGCCCAGGGGTACGGCTCGGCGCTCACCTATGCGCGTCGCTACAGCCTTATGGCTGCATGCGGCATCGCCCCCGAGGACGACGACGGCAACGCAGCGACTGCTGCACCACCCGTGCGTCGCGCCCCGACCGCTGCACCCGCAGCACCCACCCCGGCCAAGGCCTCAGCTTTGGACGTGGACACGATCTCGAAGCTGGCAGCAGCCAAAGGCGTCGACACGACCGCCATCTGCGCCGCCTACAAGATCAATTCGTTGAGCGACCTTCCCGCAACCAAGGTGCAAGAAGTCGTCGCTCGTCTGCAAGCCAAAGAAGCAACCGCAACTCAGGAGTAATTCATGTCCGCTACGTACAACAACCAGATCGAGATCGTTCTCTTCGAGAACACACGAGCCACCAGCGCCAAGGCCCCGACCAAGACCGGCACCGTCACCTTCCCTGATGGGACTAAGTACGACGTTGCCATCTGGAGCAAGGTCAGCAAGAACGGCACGCCCTTCGAGTCCGGCGTCCTGAAGCTGCCCGACCCCAAGTACACAAAGAACGACGGCGGCAACGGCGGCTATCGCGCAGCTCCTGCACGTCAGGACCAGGACATTCCTTTCTGAGGCCGCGATGTCCCTCTACACCAACGTACACGGCTTGCCTGACGCGTTCGTCGCGGCCGTCCTGAACGACCCGTATCAGGGCGGCGGCGATATTTCCGCGACCAAGCTGATTGATTCGCCACGTCGTCGCACCCTTTACAGGGCGCACAAGGAGAGCGTGGTCGAGGACGTGTCAGAGCGCGTCTGGTCCGTGATGGGTCAGGCCGTCCACACAGTCCTCGAGAGGGCTGAGACAAGCGCCCTTGTTGAGGAGCGCCTGTACGCCGAGGTCGATGGCTGGAAGGTGAGCGGTCAGTTCGACCGCATGCACCTGGCCGACAGGACGCTGCAAGACTGGAAGGTCTGCTCTACGTACAAGTACTTAGGCGACGAGTCGTGGACTCGTCAGCTCAACGTGCTGCGTTGGCTTGCTCACAAGAACGGCTATCAGGTCGACCGCCTGCAAGTCGTTGCCATTTTCCGGGATTGGAAACGCGCAGAGTCGCAACGGCGCGACGATTACCCAAAGCAGGCAATACAAGTCATTGACGTGCCAGCTTGGCCGTTGGGAGACTGTGAGAGTTACGTGAGAGAGAGGGTTTCTTTCCACCAGCGCAGTGACTCTGGTGAAGAGATCGAGTGCTCCCCGGAGGAGCGCTGGTACAGCGGGACTACCTATGCCCTCATGAAAGAGGGTGGCAAGCGCGCAAAACGCGTTGTCCCGATCCTGTCTGAGCTGGGCGATATCCCGCCCGGTCATTACGTGCAAGAGCGTCCCGGACGTAACCGCAGGTGCGAGGAGTACTGCGAGGTCGCGCCCTTCTGTTCGCAGTGGCAGCAGATCAAAGCCAGTCAACCACAAGAGGAAACAACAAATGATGTCGATTTTTGAAGCTGCCGAGTACCTCGGTCTGAGCGTGTTCTCGCTGCGCAAGCTGGCGCGTGACAGGCGTATCCCATCCGGCAAGGTCGGTCGTCAGTGGCGCTTTCGCAAGGAAGACCTCGACGAGTTCTTGCGCAGTCAGTACGGAGCGCCAGATGCAGCAGCGGCCTGATTCAGTACCCGTCCCGCTGGACGTGCAGAACCACCCGCTGTTCCCGGTGTTCGTCGCGGCGATTCAGCAGGCGATGTACGGCAAGGGTGAGCGTCATGGCGGCAACGTCACGCCGTTCCTTGATCAGCCCTGGGTTCACTACTCGAAGCTGCATGGCCGTGGGTTCCTGACTGGCCAGGCGGCAAAGAAGCTGGAAGAGGCGGCATCCACGCGCAATGGCGATGCTTTTGAGCTCGAGGTCCTTGGCTCGATCGTCTACTGCGGCATGTCCGTTTTGTTCGAGAGGGGCAAGGCATGAACGCATACCCCGTACTGAACGAGAGGCTGGCTGAGCTCGGCGCTGACGCCGGGATGATGGTCGCCGCATCGCACGCTGACAGCGAGTCGATGGACTGGACGCACTACGCCGAGGAACTGTTCATCCTCTACGCCATTCAACACCCGGACGGCTTCATGACTGAGGACGTCAGGGTATGGGCAGGCAAGCTCGGATTCGATGCGCCGCCTGACAACCGAGCATGGGGCTACGTCGCAAAGAAGGTGGCACGCGATGGCCACATCGTTGCGGCCGGCTACAGCAAGCAGAAGAGCGCGACCTGTCACGGGTCGCCCAAGACCCTTTGGAAACTGAAGAAAGAAACGCAATGAGCACCAACCAAATCAACCTCTCCCTGTCCGTCAACGAGACTCAGAGCATCCTGCAAGCGCTGGCCAAGCTGCCCTTCGAGCAGGTCGCAGACACCTGGTTCAAGGTCAAGAACCAGGCTGAGCAGCAGCTCGCTGTCCAGCAGGCGCAGGAGCAGGGCGCTGGCGCTGCCTCCACCGAGGTCGGGGGCACGGACTGATGCCGCACTCGAACTTCCAGCGCACGGCCGTGTGGCTGCAAGCCTGCGGCAAGGGCCAGACGGTGGCGAACCTGTCGGTTCAGATCGGCTGCGACATGGAGGAGTACGCCGAGTTCCTGACCAACGTCGAGCTCGACTCAGAGTTTGATCAGGAGCAGCTCGAGGCCCTCTCCGAGGACCTGGAGCGCATCGGCACCCTGCTCAAGAAGGGTGTGATCATGGCTCGCATCCCGGCCGACAGGCGTATCGAAGCACTCGACGCTCTGTGCGACCGTGAGGTGACCGGCAACGGCATCGCCTACCTGGCTGACTTCGACAAGGAAGGCGCAGACGAGGCAGTGCTGGCAAGCAACGACGCCAAGCTGGTCGACGGCAAGCCCGTGATCCTTCCCGGCGGGAAGATCGGCAAGCCCGAGGGCTGGAGTGCTCCCAACCTGACGGGGTTCGTATGAGCTTCTCGATGGAGCAGGAGCAGCGCTGGGCGCAGGAGCTGCGTGAGTCGCGCCTGCGTCTGATTGCACGGGTGCGTGAGGCGTCCTCGATGTCCTCGCCCACCCGGCGCATGACGCTCTACCAGCAGTGGCGCACACAGATCGGTGATAACGCTGCGCGTGAATCCGCCAAGTTCTCAGAGGCTGTGGTGGGAGGACGGCGCAAGCTCTATGACCTGGAAAGGATGGTGTGATGAAGCGCAGTTTCCACACACCGTTCGAGTGGCTGACGACGATCTTCCTGGTGGTCGCCATGTGGGTGATGTTCTTTGTGTTCCTGGGGCTCATGGCCCGTACCGCCAAGGAACTCTTCTGTATTGGATTCGGGTGCTGACATGGACGACAAGACACAACGCGAGCTCTTTCGCCGCAAGCTGGAAGAGCAGATCAACAAGGTGCCGCTTCGCGTTCAGAACGGCTCCGTTCAAGCAACAAGAGACTGGATGCGTCAGCGCGACCACGCCTCGAAGCTACTCAAGAAACCCGGCGCGACCGTCACGCAGTTGATGTCCGCGTTCGATTCGATCAAGTGAAAGGAAACACATGAAAGATCATCAGGAGAAACTACCCAACAAGCTGTCGATGGGCAACATCCTCGAGGCCGTGCTGCGCACCGACTACTGGCGACTGGGCGATACGACCACCACGGTCTGCCAGCTCACGCTCAAGAACGGGTTCACGGTCGTGGGCACCAGCGCCTGCATCGACCCGCTCGAGTTCAACAAGACCGTTGGCGAGAAGGTGGCCTGGGATAATGCGCTCGAGAAGGTGTGGGAGCTCGAGGGCTACCTGCTCCAGCAGCGTCGGCACGAAGCCGGGCTGTGCTGACTACGGGGGGAAAGCGTCCGACGCTAGCACCGGTCAAGTGAGGGAGCTCCGTCGTAACTAGGAGCTAAGTGGCCACCCCTCCAGTCGACCGGCAGGACGTGAGTACCCCCACCTTTTTCTCGCCAAGCCACCCACAGCAACACACAGCTTTACAGGAATCCGCAGGCCGTTGTATTCTTGCAACGCGGCCTTCGGCGGATCGGAGAAGTCATGTCGATTCATCGCCGTGGGAAAGTGTGGTGGTACTCGTTCTCTGTGCGCGGGAAGCTGTACCGCAACTCATGCAGGACCGAGGATGAGCAAGCCGCCCAGGAGCTGCACGACAGGCTGAAGCACGAGGCCTGGAGTGAGCGAGTCTTGAAGAAGGCAGTGCGCCGCACCTGGGAGGAGGCGGCAAAGAAGTGGCTGGCCGAGCACGCGCACAAGCGCAGCATCCGGGACGACGAGCGGTATCACGCGTTCTGGTTGCGCGAGTTCGCCGAGGCTGGCGTGAAGTACCTGGACGAGGTGACGCCCGATGTGGTCGCCGACATCCGGGACGAGGAGGTAGGGCGCCCCAAGCTGCGGGGCGACGGCGTGGTCCAGCCTGCCACCGTCAACCGGCACATTGCGTTCTTGCGCTCGGTGATGTTGGCGGCGGCAAGGGAGTGGCTCTGGATTCCTCAGTCACCGAAGTTTGTCCTGCTGGAAGAGGGCGACTGGCGCATGAGGTTCTTGACCCCTCCCGAGTACGAGCGGCTGGCCGCAGCCTTGCCCGAGCCTTACGGTTCGGCGTCGAGGTTTGCGGTGACCACGGGTCTGCGCCGCGCCAACGTGTTCGGTCTGCGCTGGGGCAACCTCTCGGTGCAGGGCGGTCTCACGGTGGCGACGTTCCCGCAGCAAGTGATGAAGAACGGCCTGCCGTTCGCCATCCCGCTGTCACCGACCGCGCAGGCGGTGGTGAAGGGGCAGATGGGCAAGCACCGCGAGCTCGTCTTTCCTCGGCCCGATGGTGGCTTGATCAGCGACATCCCGCCTGGAATGTGGAAGAAGGCGCTCACCGAAGCGAAGCTCGAGGATTTGCGCTGGCATGACCTGCGGCACACCTGGGCGTCGTGGCTGCGTCAGTCCGGGGTGAGCCTGGATCGGTTGCAGGAGCTGGGTGGGTGGAAGTCGGTGGAGATGGTGCAGCGGTACGCCCATCTGAACGTGTCGCACCTGGCGCAGCATGCGTTCGTGATCGAGCAGATGCTGGTTGCGGGTGCCGCGCAGCCGAATCTTGGAATGGGGTTGGCCAAACCCTTCCTCGAGGCGGTGGCGTGAAAGGGAAAAGGCCACTGTACGTTTTCAGCACAGTGGCCTTCTCGGGTTAGCGGGCACTCTCAACAAGACCCGCGTTTTCTTGGCTCCCCGACCTGGGCTCGAACCAGGGACCTGCGGATTAACAGCCGGTCTCGGGGGTGTGCAGGCAGGTAGCAGTGTGTAGCCGGGTGTAGTGGAATCAACAACCTACCGTACGAAGGCCGCTCTCCTTGTACGCCCAGATACGCACTGCAACTGTCTGAAAATGACACAGTCAGCGGTGCTTGGCAGCCTTCTTGGCCACGCCTTCAGGCTGCTTGACGAACTGCCTGCCCTTCGCGTTGCCCTCGGCCTTGGCCCGGTTGGTCGCCGCCTTCTCGGACGAGCTGAGCGACTTCCATGCGGCGTCTGGCAGGTAGCGCTTCTTGCCCTCGCTGGGCTTGCCGTCGCTGGTGCGCCACTTCTCGCCGGTCCACTTGGTCAGGGACTGCTGGGAGCCGGTCTTGCCGCCCTTGTAGCCACCCCCGGACTTCTCGTACTCGGCAGCCAGGAGCTGCGCCTTGCGGGCTGACCATTCGCCAGGGTCGCCACCCTTGCCTCCGGCCATGATCTTGTCCTTCAGGCGCTCTCGCAGCGCAGGCTTGGTGTATGCCATGTCGTCACTCCATCAATCGTTGGCCAGCAGGACCTTGCGCATCTGCGGATTGGTCTGAAGAACGAGCTGCACAGCCTTGGCCACGATCTCCTTCTCGCGCTGGCGGCTCAGGTTGTACATCTCCACCTTCTTCTCTTCAGGCATATCGGCCGCTTCGAGCTGATTGCGCGCCTGACGGAGCTGGCCGACCTGATAGTCCACCGCGCCGATGATCGACTTGGCAGCGCCCAGGTTCGGGTACTCCTTGAGGATCGCTTCACGGTTGCCGGGGTTGACCTCGTAGTCGTCCACCTTGGTCTTGATGAACGTCTCAGCCCTGCGCAGCATCCCGAAGTTGTAGCCCTCGGGAATCTTGGCGGTCAGGCGGTCGATGATCGGCAGAGCGGCGTCCTTGGTGTCGTAGCCCTGAGCCTTGCGCACCGTCCACGAGGCGAATTTGTAGGTCTCCGCAGCAAGGCCTGGCAAGTAGCCGCTGACCAGGTAGTCGAACGCGCCGGAGTTGATGTCGATCACGCCAGCGTTGACCTTGTCGCCGCCGGTCAGCTTGTTCAAGCCACGGAATGCGGCAGTCGAGATCGGGCTCGCTGAGTCGAAGTTCATGTGCGAGTCGGCACGCTTGCCGCCGCCGAACATGGACGCCTCCTTGGAGATGGGTGCGCCGAAGCGGTTCTCGTTGAGGATCAGATCCACCAGCGGCGAGAGCACCGTCGGTGTCACCGTCTTGAGAGCGCCGACGCCGGTAGACGACGCATCCAACATTGCGCCACCCAAGGGCGAGAACGACTCGAAGGCAGCGCCAACAATCCGCTTGGCGGTGGTGGACGCAGACTGCGAGCCAGCCCAGAGGGTGTCGGCCATGAAGTGACCGGCAGCGTAGAAGGCGTTCCAGCCGTACGGGATCGGGATCGCTGCGCCAGGCATGTCAGGCCAGATCACGATCGAGGTTGCACGCTTGAACACTGGCACCTTGTCGAGCTTGTCGATGCCGTCATCATCCTCACCGCCAAGAGCGCGGGCGATGATGTTGGTGATGAAGCCTGCTGCCGCCATGCCAAGAGCGATCTTGGTCATGGTCTTCGGGTTCTCCTTGGCCAGGCGGTACATCTTGTTCGTACCCTGCACGGCAGGGTTGAAGAACAGGAACATGTTGCGCATGAACTTCGAGCTGCCGCGCATATTGAAGTTCACAGTGATGTCGCCAGCGAACCGTGCTGCCTCTTCGGCGCTGTAACCGTTGTCGCGCATGACCTTGAAGGCGGCGATACGCGGAGCCATTTCCATCGGAATGTTGATGGACTCGATCAGGTCAGCCGCCTTCAGGAGAACGTCTTTGGCCGAACCCTTCTTGGCAGGGTTCATCAGCTTCTCGAGCTCCTGCACCTGGTTCTCCAGGCCGCGCAGGTTCAGGAAGCTGGTTGCGCCGCCGGAGTCACGCATCTCGATGTAGGCATCGAGCATGTCCTGGCTGGCCGAGTGGCCGCGCTTGCCATCGGTGGCAACGTGGAAAGCCGCCTTGATGGCCTGCGGTTGCAGCTTGACCATCTCCTTGGCCATCTCACGGGTGATGCGACCCTCGGTGACGGCGTTGAAGTACAGACTCTGCAAGTCGCGGATGTAGTTGACTGCTGTCCAGGCCGGGTTCCAAGTGGTCAGCATCTGACCCATGAGCTGGTTGGCTCGGCCAGAGAATCGCTGGAACCAGTTGGTCGCCTCCGGTGGCCAGATCATCCCGTTGATGGCCTCTCCGAAAGTGCCAGGGCCTTTCTGCTTGAACTCCATCGTGATGGGCTTGCCCTTCACATGGACGACCATCACGTCGCGGTTCTGGATGTAGCGGTCATCTGTCGCTTCGGTGACCTGACCGTTCTCATCGAGCTTGCGCACGGTTGCCTGCTTGTTGATCACCACGAAGTCAGGGTCGTAGTTGATCTCGAGCATGGCCAGCACCTTCTGCTTGACCTTGTTCTTCTCGGCGTGGATGACCGATGCCTCGAATGACTGGAGGGTGCGGATCAAGATGTCGGAAGCTGCGTCGCCACGGCCCATTGCGCGGCGGTCCTTGCGGGTGCCGAACTTGGGACCGCCAGCCAGGATCACCGGGTTGTCGAACTGGTCGATGTTCTCGTTGATGCCGGACAAGTTGACGTAGTACTTGTACTGGCTGCGGGCCTTGAGCTCGTCGCGGCCGATCATGCCCGAGTCGTACATCTCAGAGAGCTTGAGTTGCGAGATCTCTTGCAGGATGTGCGTCATCTCAGACAGGGTGTTGCCATACGACTGGCGCGACAGCGTGTTCAGGATCAGATCGGCATCAGCCGTGAAGATGCCCGAGCCGCCATCAGGCTGATTCGGGTTGATCTTGGCGATCTGCTTGTTCCGCTCTGCTGCGTGGCGTGCGCCGAGGTAGGCGTCGATCACGTTGAGGTTGCCCAGGCGGCTGTCCTTGAACGATGCCGCAAGGCTTGGGAACGCCTCGGCCAGAGTCGTGTTGCCACCCTCTTTGCCGAGCTGCTCAACCAGCTTCATCAGCGGCTTCTCGTACTGCTTGCGGTACTTCTCGAGCTTGGCTCCAGTGCGGCGCTCGTACAGGCCCTCGAGGTCGCCGCGCACGTCAAACGCTTCAGAGATTCTGCCCTCGCGCTCCAGGTGGTTGACCACCTCAAACACGGGGATGTACTCGTTCTGGAAGAAGATGCCGCCGTTGCGCTTGATCAACGCACCAAGAGTCTTCAGGCCTTCGACGCTGGTGAAGTTGATGTCTTCAGAGAGGATGCGGAAGTCTGGAATCTTGGCCAGGTCGGACGGGATCTTGTTGTCCACGTACACACCGGAACGCAGACGGCGCTCAACGCGGCCCATCTTGCGCATGGTCGTGACCACCTTCTCGAAGTCAGCTTCGATGGCGGTGTTGAACCCTTTGCGAATGTCCTGGCCGTTGGCGGTGAAGATCGACCAACGGTCGAGCACTGGGTTGTAGCGGGCGTACGCAACGGTCTTGCCGTCCTTGGCGGAGAACAGCTCGTATGGGGTGCGTGTTGCTGCCAGACGCATGTCATCAGGTGCGCCGATGGACGGACGGTCACCACGGCGGACAGCATCCTTTGCGCCGCGCAGCAGGTAGGCCACCTCGAAGTTGCCCTGGCTGGCGATCCAGTTGGCCACGCGCTCCATGCCGATCTTGCGCAGGCCAGCGATCACCTTGCCGACGTAGGCTTGGAACATCCCCTGGTTGCCGCCATCGACCTGCATGTCGGACAGGACCTCGTCCACGGCCTCGAGCGGACCCATCGGGTCTTCGGCCATGCGCTGATCGGCAGCACGACGGATGTCTGGGTTGGTCTTGTACAGGCGGTCCAGGTACGCATCGAAGTCAGCGCCGAGGAAGGCACGCATACCGAAGTGACCCTGCACCTCATGGAACAGGGTGAACTCGGCATCAGCCAGGGATTCGGCGTGGTCGGTGAAGACGTAGACGTCGCCGTTGTAGTACAGGCCCTTGGCGAACATGTTGCTGCCAAGCTTGGCCATGACCTTCTCGCGCAGCTCTTCGGGCAGGCTCTGCACGTTGGGCACGATCACCATGTTGGGAGCGCCAGCCCAGCGGGAGGCGATCTTGTTCAGGTGCTCGGACACCACGGCCGGTACCAAGTTGCCGTTGAAGAAGCCCTTGCGGAAGCGGTACTGGTCAGTGCCGACCAGTGAGGTCGGGACGTTCACTGGACGGGGGCTGCGATCAGCGCGCTCTGCGGCGATGTCAGTCTGCTCGCCAGCGTTCTCGGCCTCGACGTCAGCCTCCTCGTCGGTGGCTTGCTGCTCACCGAGCAGGCCCTCGACGTCGGTTTCAGACACCAGACCAGCGGAGATCAGGTCGCTCAGGGATTCGTCTGTGTCGAAGGTTTGCTGAGGCAGACCGATGTCGCGCTCGCCAGCCTGCTCGACAGTCATGCCAAACCCGATGTCACCCTCGAATCGAGCGCCGATGTTTGAGCGCGGCGGCTCGACCATCATGGCGTTCATGTAGACGCTGTCGATGTATTCGGCGGCAGCAGCTTCGGCAGCCGACTGGCTCTGGAAGATCTCGCCGGTCTCCATGTCGATTCCGGCCATGAGCATTGAGCGCACCTTGGCGACGGCATCAAGCACGGATGGAAGGTCGTTGAGCTCGGAGTTGGCGACCGTGGCGTAGAGCCGCTCCAGATCATCTGGGCGGGTATCTTCTGCGCCAGCATTGATGTCGCTTGCCGTGACGGGCTGAGAGGTCAGGATCGTCTGCGCATAGTCCATGTTGCGCAGCTCGGCGAAGGCCGGGGCCTTGGCTAGGATCGTCGCCTCTTTGGCGATGGCGTCCTTCTTCTGCTGCACCCAAGCATCGAAAGGTGCGCGGTCATCACCCAGGCTGTTGAGCACCTGGCCAGCCAGGTCAGGGCGGCTGCGCAGGGCGAACGCCACGTCCTGGAACCAGGCCTCACGGGCATTGCCCTGAAGCCACTTGTTCAGCGTCTTGTCGTTGGTCGCCTCGGCCAGCGTGTAGTTGTTGAACAGCAGGTTCGGGAAAGCGTCATCAGGATCGTTGGCGGCGACGGTCTGCTCTGTGACGGCGCGACGGGAACGCAGCTCACCACGCTTGGCGAACACGTTGTCATGCAGCGCCAGCTCTTCGGCGGTGAAGTCGCTCCTTGCCCCAGGTTTGACGGACAGCACTTTGTCCATGCTGACCAGCCACTCCATACGGGATGCGGTCGAGTGACCAGCTTCCTTGAGGTGAGCATCCAGCGTCTTGCGAATGGCGAGCTGACTGCTGACGTCCATGACGCCGCGAGGAATGTCCAGCTTGAAGGAGCGGAAGGCATCGACCACATCCTGGTAGCTGAAGTCGCCGTCACGCAGGCCTTGCTCGAGGTAGCCGTTGAGCTCGCTGGCGGTGGACTGCTTGTTGCGGAAGTCAGCCACGAAGCCCATCGCCACACGCAGGCCGTCGAACATGTCGGACTGAGCGTCGGCGGCAGGCAGGTCAGGCATGGCCTCAGCCAGGTCCTGCGCCTTGGTCTCTCGGAACGAGAGCGCCTGATAGTAGTCGTTGAAGACCTTGCGTGCGTCAGCCTCGGGCATGCCGCCGTTGATGGCCGAGCGCGTGGCGTTCATCATCTGGTCAGCCATGCGGCTGATCGAGCGGCGGAACAGCGCAGCCTTGGCGGCGATTGAGGTCTCGCGCACCTTGGTCAGCTCCTCGGACAGGGCGCGGCGTGCAGCCAGCAGCTCCTGCTTTGTGGTGGGCTTGTCAGCGATGAAGCCGTCGGCGAACCGATCGTAGGCATTCATGTCGTAGATGCCCCACAGGCCGGGCATCTCGTCTTCCTCGTTTCTGGCGCGGAAGACCTTGCCGTCCACCTCGATGCGATCCAGGGACTTGATCCTGGACTCGATGTCAGCGATCTGCTGCTCCAGGCCAACGATGGTGTCCTGGAAGAACTTGATGCTGCTGGCGTTCTTGATGATGCCGTCCAGGCGGTTACGCAGACGGGTCATCGCCGGAGTGTCGGTGTTGGGGCGGGGGCCGAACGGCAGACGCATCTGCTCACGAGGCTCGGAGCGTGCCTCTACCGGCGCGGGAGCAGGCTTCTTCTTGGGTTGGCTTGGGGCCGAAACGAACGACATGCCCTCCTGGTCATCGGTGACCGGGGTCTCGTCAGTGCGTGCCACCTGGACTGCGTTCGGGTTGCGCACGACCTGGCCGTCGCGGTTCACGAAGTCGCCGAAGCGCCTGCGCTCATCAACTCGCTTGCCATCAAGCGTCTTAACGGCTGGCTCTTTGGTGGGTGCAGGCTCAGCCACCGGAGCGCTCTGAGCGGGCTGCGTGGCCATGCGCTGGATTTCGGTGAAGGAGCCGAAGCCTTTGGCGTACAGACCAGCCTCTTTGAACGTGCGAGCTGCGGCAGGCAGGTTGCCGTCCTTGAGCAGCTTCATCACACGATCCAGAGCCTTGACGTCGTCCTCGGCCTTGCCTGGCATCTCGTCCATGTCGGAGACCTGGGCTGGAGCTGCGGCAGGCTGTGCGCGGCCACGGGCCTGAGCGGTCTGCTCGACGCCCTGGCTGGCGAACTCGGCCATCATGTCGCGCACCTTCTCGAACTGCGCGATCTCCTTGCCGATCTGCTGGCGGCTGCTGTCTGCGTTGGCGCGGAAGCTGTCGATGATGGTGCTGAGCACGCTCAGCACGCGATCGAGCAGGGAAGGGTTGCGCTGGCCGAGCTGCTCCCAGAACTTGCGGTCCGTGAACATCGTGCCCATGACGTCGGCAGCAATCTCGCTGTCGGTCTTCTGCGCCTGGTTCTTGCCCTCGTAGAACTGCTTGTAGCGTTGCTGCGCCGAGCTGCTCAGGTAGGACTTGATCTCCAGGGCGAGCTGCTGCGCCTGCTGCGGGAAGCGCCGCTCGAGGTCGTGATAGACCTCATGGCCAAGCACGAAGAGCGCCGCGCTGTCAGCGGTTGTGAGGTTGAGCAGAACCGTGCCCTTGCCGTTGGTGCCAGCGATGTAGCGGCCAGCCTTCTTGCGGACGGCGGGGTTCTTGCCCGTGTAGTTGTAGGCGACGATGTTGACGCCGAACAGGCTGCCGATGCGAGTGAAGTACTTCGGAGCCTTGGTCTGCCGGAAGTTCTCGATGGGTTCGCCGAACTCGCGGGACATGGTCTGAGACAGGTTCTCAAACGTGCCCTCGCGGCCAGTGACCGGAGCCGACGGCTCTTCCCGATTCAGGATTTCGCGGGACTCTTCTGGGGTAAACCCTACCTTGGTCATCTCCTGCATGACGTTCTGCATCGCAGACTGACGCACAGCAGGGTTGGTCAGGCCGTTGATCTCTGCGCCTCGACCGGCAAAGTAGGCCTCGTAGCCAGAGCGGTTGCCATCGTCAAGCGGGACGACCGTGCCGTCAGGCGTGGTCATGCTGGCCACGTCTACACCGCTCTCAGCGCTCTGCGCATCCTGGGGAGCGTCGGCCGCAACGGGCTTACGGACCTGCATCTGGCTGGCTTCACGCTCAACGCGAACGCGCTCAGCCTCCTCCGCGAGCTGCTCCTGATACTCAGGGCTGGCGGTCATCTCATCGAGCTGCTGCTGGCGCTGGAGATCAGGCGAGGGAACCTTGAACATGCCGGACGGAGGCATCTCATTGGCGTACATCGGCAGCGAGGCCTGAAGATCGCCGATGAACGATTGACCCACATCGCTGTTGAGGCCGATGCGTGTGCGCTCCAGCAGCTCCGGGTCGGCCAAAGCCTGCTGCACCTGGTCACCCACCTCGGAACGAGCAATAGCTCGCTCAACCATCTCGCGCTGCTCGGGTGTCGTGGCGTCCTGGAGGAGGAGGGCCATCAACGCAGGCTCGGACTGGAGGGTCTCGTTGACCTCCATCCAGCTCATGGGTGGGCGCTCCTCAGAAGAGATGCGCTCGTCGACCTCTTGGTCTAAGGGTTTACCCTGATCCTGGCCAGGTGGCGTGATGCCGCGAGACTCGGGCGGAGTTGCCTGCACGCCGGAGCGTTGAATGCCTTTGACATCCAGGTCGTTGCCTGCGGCATTGCGCAGGTTGTACGCCGTCTCTGGCGCGCTCTGAGTCAAGCCTGCCGCCGCCTCGAGCACAGCGTCATAGACGTCAGCCTTGCCTGTTGCAGCCAGCTCGCCCAGGTACTCGCCAGCGCCTTCGCCAACCGTTTCCAGGGCCAGGCCTGTTCCCGCTGCCGCAGCCTTTGATCCAGTTGTTGATGCGGCCTTTGCTGCGCTCTGGCCAGCAGCCTTTGCTGCAACGCGAATGGCCGGGTCGGCCAGGGCCTTCTCGATGGATGCGCGGCTTGCCATGTCGACGCCAGCGTCAGCCAGCACTCTTGCTTCAGCGCGTGCGCCAGCCTCAATGGCGGGCTTGCCCAGCGTCTTGGCCAGCTTGCCGCCAGCACCAAGAGTGACGGCATCAACTGCGGTGATCACGCCGCCTTTGACTGCGCCTTCTTGCAGGGCTTCGGAGCGGTCAGCTTCGGTGAAGCCGTCTCGCGCCTTCTCCATTGCCTTGTTGCCGGTCTCCAGCGCGAAGTTGCCAAGGAACATGCCGCCAAGGAAACCGACCACAGGCCCAGCCGGGGCGAGCGGACCCAAGAACGGCGCAGCCAAAGCGCCAGCCTTCGCGCCAGCAACGCCAGCACCAAGAGAGACCACTGTGTTGGGGGCCTGCTCAGCGACGAACTGGGCTGCGCCCTCTGGGTTGTCCAGCATGGCGGAGCCGACGTTTCTGACGGCCGAGACGACGCTCGGGTCAGGGTCAGCCTGCTTGCGGCGCTCGATCTCATCGAGCAGATCACGCTTGGCTTGTGGGCTGTTGGGTGCGGCAGCACGCTGAGCGGCGGAGTAGCCCTCGACGTCAGCAAGGTCGCCAGTGATGGTGTTGCTCGTCGCGCCAATTGCCCGACCTGTGTTCTTAGCGCCTTCAAAGACGGCGGTGCCCAGATCAGAGAGGACATTGGTGATGCCGCGCTTGGGCTGTACGGGCTCTTCCTGCTTGTCGTAGCCGTACATGGCACGGTAGCGATCGGACAGCGTGTCTTGGCTTGCCTCTTCCTTGCCCTTGTAGAACAGGCTGTCGTCAGAAAGATTGACCCTGGGCTTGGTGGCAGGATCTTGCGGAGTTTGAATGCCGCGTCGAGCCCCACGTCCCGAGGACGAGGAGTTGAAAATTGAATCGTCGCTCAGGTTAATCAGGGGACTCGACATGGCACTTCCTATACAGCAAACCTCTTACTTGGGGAGAACGGCGCGAATGCCGCCGACATCGACAATCGTGAAACCGTCTTTCTCGGCGAACTTGGCGGTCTTCCCTTCGATACCGCGAACAACTTGAGCCACCTCGTACGCAGACAGCTTCTTGCCGCCGACGTCTCTGGTTGTGTTCCAGATGTTGGTCATGGCAGCGGCATCCCTGTTGCGCTTCTGAAGCTGATCAGGGGTGACCAGGGGGTTGCTCTTGTTCCAGCCCAGGGCATCGTTGATCTGGGTCTGGAAGTCGTCGTAATCCTTGTCGTCGCGTGCGTTGGCACTAGCGTTGACGCGGCCCTCTCGACCGATCTGCGCCGCCCTGACCGTGGCGTCAGCACTGATTCCTGCGCGGCGATCTGCTGCCTTGTTGTCGGACTCATTGAGATCGCGTCTGAGACCGCGATCCTTGTCGCCTTCCTCGACCTTGAGGCCGCGATCCTTGTCACGCTGGCCACCCTCGAAGGCGCGGTCCTCCGCCTTCTCTTTCTCGCGCATGCGGTACTTCACGGCGTCGGCTGGGTTCAGAGCGCCGTAGTGCAGCATCTCGACCAGCTTGCCGCGAGGCATCTGGGACTCTGACGCAACGCCATCACTGACCGTCTGAATGGTGAACGTGTCCGTGGCCTTGTCGTAGCGGGTCTCGCCGACGGTGACGCCGTCAGGAAAGAGCTTGTTGTAGAGAGGCTTGAGAATCTCCGCTCCAGCGGGGTTGCCCATCTCGAGCAACTGGGAGGCGCGGAACACGTTCTCTGCGAAACCCTCACGACGCAGGTCGTTGAGCTCCTTGGTCACCATGGCGGGGCTCTTGCCCGACAGAGCTGCCTGCTGCTGAAGCAGGGGCTCGATACGGGAGTAGTGAATCTCGGCGACCTTCGGGTCCATGCGGTTGTAGGTCAGCCCTTCGCCTGGAGCGTATGCGCCAGAGCCATCGCGGTACTCGGTGTACTCCTTGGCGATCTGCGCGTTCAGATCCGTCATCTGCTTGTCGCGATCAAGAACCTGCTGCTCGCGCTTCATCTGCATGTCTTGCAGACCGCGACGCTTTTCAGCATCGGTCAGATCGGAGCCGATCTTGATCCCACGGACAAAGCCCTCACCAAGGGCTCCCAAACCTGCTGCAACTGACATGATTAACCTCGCAGTCCACGGTCCTGCTGATTCTTCAGCCCGACCTCGTTCATCTTGCTCAACCTCGCCAAGCCGAAGTGCTTGACCGCGCCTTCGTTCAGAACGAACTCGCCGTCGGACAGCATGGCTGGCACCTTGTCGTCACGAGGACCGCCAGGCCCTTCGACCTTGCCGCCATCGGCGAATCCGAATTTGTTGGCGACTGCGCCCCCCATCCTTCCAGCCAGCGTGGTGGGTCCAGCGCCGAGCATCATTCCGCCGATGCTGCCGACTGCGCCCAGAAGGGCGTTCCTGCCAGCCTGGTTGGCGTTGTACGAGGCAAGGCGGTTCTGGAAGTCTTGGTTGAGGATGTTGGCCTGGTTGTTGTAGCCCTGCATTGAAGTCGTGAAACCCTGGCCCATCGTGTTGGTGCCCTGCTGGAACGTGCTCACGCCCTGGCTCGAGGTGTTACCGGTATTCACGCCGGTAGCCGAGCCGCTGTTCAGGAAGTTGCCAACCGTGCCGGTAACGCCGCGACCACGATCAGCAACGCCAGCACGCAAAGCAATAGCGCGGTCCTGGGTGTCGAAGGCTGCTCCTGTCTGAGCGCCAGCAGCGGCCAGCGCCTGGTCGGACATGAGCCTAGCGTTCTCCCTAGCGAATGCCGAGGAGTTAGGGTTAACCCCATATCTGGCCAGTGTGCGAGCGTTCTGCTGCTGAGCGTTCGAGAACTGCTGGTTGACGTTGGCCGAGGCAATCCCCATGCGGCGATTGACGTTCTCGGCTGAGTCGTAACTCATCGCCTCTTGAGCAGCCTTCTCCTCAACCGGCTTGTACGTATCCTTGTACAGGGCCCACTGCTCGTCGGCGATGGCCTGCTGGCGATCCATGATCCCGAGACCGCGAGTCTGAAGCTCCTCGCGCAAAGCGAGGTCCTTCAGCATCATTGGCTTGAGGTCGTTCTCGTAGGTCGTCTTGTAGAAGTTGAACGACTCATTGGCCAATTGAGCCTGCATCCTGGCAGCCTGACCAATCGCTGGGTCGGGCGCGGGCGCCTTGCCGCCGCCCTCCAAGGTCATGTTGCCCTTCCACCCTCGCGGCTGGAACGCCTGTTCCGGGAGGAGGTCGAATTCAGTTGTGTGCCACCTAGACATAGCGACATCCCTCTTTCCACATCACGTATAAAACAATGTCCCCGCCATCGGAAGCAGCCTCCTTCAGGCATACCTCCTCACGGAAACCAAGATGCTCGCAAAGCCGACGAGATGCGGCGTTTCGGGCCTCGACGCTGGCGCTGACGCGTTTGCACCCAAGATCAATGAACGGGTACTTGAACACTTCTTGCACAAACTCCATCGAAGCCTGGCGCCCTGGCGCAATGGCAACGTGCATCCACACGTTTACGGTGTTGTACTCACCGTAGATGACTCCGGCGACCAGCTCTTCACCCACCTCGAGACCAATACCCTTCATGCCTTCGATTCGGGAGATCGGTGTGTACCGACTCACCAGCTCGAAGACGCGGTCAGGGTCCTGGGTAAGCTTTGAGTTCAAGGTGATGTGTGGCTTGCCGCCTAAGTTGCGTTAATTCTAGGTGGTGGGTGGCGCTGGCCAGACCAGAGTGAAAGGGTCGGTCTGCAAGGTGATGTCACGCAGGGCTTGTCTGTAGGCGATCCACTCTGTCCTCGACTCTTCGCTCAGCGGAGAATCCGGCAGTAAGGTCCAGTCGCAAGACAGTAGAGCTATGTTTCGCTTCTCGCGGACGCGAGCCCATGCGACATCGGCGCTGACGACCGGATCAACCTCCACCAGCTCTCCGTTAATGTTTCTTGCCTTGCTGATGTGAATGCTCTGGTCACTCCACAGGTACGACGCCGCGCCCATTCGGGTCGCCCTGTCCTCTGCCGTGGTGACATCACTCGTTTCTGCCAAAAGAATGCAGACGCCGTCATCATCAAAGTAGTAGATCGTGCTCATCTGTAGCTCTTGAAGATTGCAAACTGCGCGTAGTGATCTGATGTCGCGATTGAAATCTGGGCAAAGACCCAAGCTCGATTCCAGCCTGCACTCAGATACCTTGAAATCATCAGCACCGGCGGATTTGGTATGAGCTGGTTTAGCGTCGCGGTGGCTGGCTGCTGGTAGGGAGGCGAAGTCGCACTGCCATCTGTCAGCCCGATATTGAACGTGTAGGTGTTTGCGTTTCCGGTGGCATTCCAAGCGGCAGCAAGGATGACTGAGGCAATTCCGACGTGGTCCATGTAGAAATCGACGTAGGACCAAACGCCATTCGGCGTGTACCTAATGATCATCTCAAACGAAGTAGCCGACCTTGACACAATCATTCCCGCAGTGATTGTGTCGGTGTTGATCCGGGATGCGTTTATGTAGCCCGAGGTGATCTTGTTTGCGCTCAGTTCGTCGATTTGAGCATTGCCAATGGAGGCTTCTGCAATGAACGTCGACGCATTTATCGGCGTGATCTGCTTGATGCCACCACCGTCACTCCAGGGGGAGGCCTCGGTTTGCGCTGCGCCCGCAATCCCAAGGAAGCATCGAGAGAAGAACAAGTACGGGTCGTTTGCGCCTGTTGCTGTGGCCCGAATAATCAGGATGCAAGATGCCGCGAGCGGCGGCGCTACCCCAAAGACGAGAGACATCCTTAGGTTGGAAAGCGACTGGACAGTGCTCTGGTAGGAGACGGAGTTGCCAGCGTTCGATCCCAAAAGAGTCCCGTCGGCTTTGTAGAAAGCGATCAAGACCTCTCCGGTGCATCGGTGAGTATTCAGCAGGGCGTAGCCCTCAACGCGCTGACCCGGCAGCACGGGAATGTTGGAGATTCCGCCATTGAATGCGACCTGAAACTGGGTTCCCGCCGCCAATGCACCGGCTCTGAACATGTAGGCCGTGCCCTCTCCGGCCAGCGTGTAGTCGGGGCTGAGATTTCGGCCAAGGATGACCGGGCCACCTGTTGTGTTG